>ERZ1370068.4777-contig-3831_pt1 | contig 57352 bp, 95 predicted proteins | sample MGYA00561227_ERZ1370068 | MGnify/ENA primary metagenome ERZ1370068 (study PRJEB38410, sample SAMEA6850437) | metagenome | study: Metagenomic assessment of the ecological functions of the soil: analysis of the soil microbiota associated with the... | reverse complement strand
GGTATGCTTCGTTCAGTTACGTATTGCTCGCTGCCGTTGCTTCCCATCGCCGATCGTCACGGCACTCCAGATCCCTGGCGCCCTTCCCCTTTGCGTGAGACGTCGATCGCCGCCGGCGTCGTGTTCGAGCCTGGCGCCGCCGACATCGTGAGCTATGCCATCGGGCACTATCTGAACGTCTTCATCCACGTCGTGCCGCTGCCACGACGCGGAAGGCCAGCGAGCAGAGCGCGCGCATGGTGTCGATGAAGAACGCGACCGACAGCGCCGACGACGCTGATCAAGGAACCTGACGCTCGAGTACTAACACGCTGCGCCAGGGACAGCATCACGCAAGGAGCTGCTGGAGATCGCGGGCGGCGAGGCCTCGTTGAGGGACGCACGCGTGAACAGGCAGGCACATGATCGTCCAGAGTCATCGGGTCCGGTGGTGGACGTCGAGTTTCCCGGCGCGCTGCCCGCCATCTCACAACGCGCTGTCGGTCGAGTGCACGGTGCAGAGCCGTCCGATGACAGTTGACGCTCGAGGTGCAGCAGCACCTCGGCGATCGCCGCGTCCGGACGATCTCGATGTCGGGCAACCGAGGGCCTCAAGCGCGGGATACGAGGTGACCGACAGCGGCGGCCCGATCTCGATGCCGGTCGGCGCCGGGCGTGATGGGCGCGTGTCTTCGACGTCACCGGCAGCCCCGGTGGACGAGCGCGGGCCGGTCGACGGCGGACGAAGCGCTACCCGATCCATCGGCCGCCGCCGCCGCTCGCGGATCAGTCGACGTCGCCGCAGGTGCTCGTCGACCGGCATCAAGGTGATCGACCTGATCTGCCCGTTCCTCAAGGGCGGCAAGGTCGGCGCGTTCGGCGGCGCCGGCGTCGGCAAGACCGTCGTCATCATGGAGCTGATCAACAACATCGCGAAGCTCCACGGCGGCGTCTCGGTGTTCGCCGGCGTCGGCGAGCGCACGCGCGAAGGCAACGACCTGTACCACGAGATGTCGCAGGCCGGCGTCATCAACCAGAAGAACCTGGGCGCGTCGAAGATCGCGCTGGTCTACGGCCAGATGAACGAGCCGCCGGGCGCGCGCCTCCGCGTCGCGCTGTCGCGGCCTGGCGATCACGGAGTACTTCCGCGACGAGAAGCAGCCAGGACGTGCTGCTGTTCATCGACAACATCTTCCGGTTCTCGCAGGCCGGATCCGAGGTGTCGGCGCTGCTCGGACGCACGGCGAGCGCCGTCGGCTACCAGCCGACGCTCGCCGCCGGAGATGGGCGTGCTGCAGGAGCGCATCACCTCGACGAAGAAAGGATCGATCACGTCGTTCCAGGCGGTCTACGTGCCGGCCGACGACCTGACCGACCCGGCGCCGGCGACGACGTTCGCGCACCTCGACGCGACGATCGTGCTCGAGCGCTCGATCGCCGAGCTCGGGCATCTATCCGGCCGTCGATCCGCTGGCGTCGACCTCGCGCGCGCTGGCGCCGGAGATCGTCGGCCAGGAGCACTACGACGTCGCCCGCGCGCGTGCAGAAGGTGCTGCAGCGCTTCAAGGATCTGCAGGACATCATCGCGATCCTCGGCATGGACGAGCTGTCGCCCGGAGGACAAGGTGACGGTGTTCCGCGCGCGCAAGATTCAGCGCTTCCTCAGCCAGCCGTTCAGCGTCGGCGCAGGTCTTCACCGGCCGCGAGGGCAGGCAGGTGCCGGTCGCCGACACCGTGCGCGGCTTCAAGGGAAATCCTCGACGGCAAGCACGACGACGTGCCGGAAGAGAACTTCTACATGAAGGGCGGCATCGACGACGTCGGCCGCCGAGGACGCGATGAATCGTGGCGGGGCACACTCGACGCTCGAGATCGTGACGCCGCTCGAGACCGCCTATAACGGCCCCGCCGAGATGGTCACGCTTCCAGCCGTGGACGGCCAGATCGGGATCTACCCGATGCACGTGCCGCTGCTGACGCGGATCGTGCCCGGCGAGGTGATCGTCCGGGCGAACGGCCGCGACGAATGCCTGGCGGTGGGCGAAGGCCTCGTCAGATCACCGCGGACCGGGTGGCGATCGTGACCGACATGGCGATCACCGTCGACAGGATTGACGAAGCTCGCGTCGAGGAGGCGCGCTGCCGGGCCGAGGCGCGGCTGCGCGACAAAGATCTCCGCCGAGGAGGTCGCAACGGTCAACGCGAGCCTGCGCGCGCGCCCTCGTCCAGCTCCGGGCCGTGGAGGCGCCGCCGTTCCTAGCCTCACCACGGGCGACGTGCTCCCCTCTTTCGGCGTCACGGTGGTCGAACTCGCCGTGCTCCTGGTCCTCGCGCCGATGTTCTGCCGCGGCAGACTGGATCTACCCGCCGCAGCCTGCCCATCGTGCTCGCGATCGCGGCGACACGACCTCCCCGCGCGGCAGGATCGCACTCTCTCCACGCGCCGGCGCGGCGGTGGCGGTGTGGCGTTCACGCATCCGCACGCCGCGGTGATCGCCTCTGCAATCCGCGCCGGGAATGCCCTGTGGCCCGGGGGCGGGCACGAGGTGTTGATCATGGTGGCCGCTGGGCTCAGCCTTGCCAGTCTCGCGCCAGCCGATTGGCCGGTCGTTCGGGATTCGTCCGCCAGCGCTGCGCACGCTGTCCGTGAACGGGCCGCACGCATCCTGGTGCATGGCACCCGATGTATCTCGCGCACATCCTCGGCGACGTCGGCTACAACTTCCAGGAATGGAGTCCCGTCACCGTGCTGCTGACGGCGATGGAGCTGGGCCTCGTTGATCTACCGGATTCATGCCGAGGAACGAGTGCTCGCGGGCGAGTCCCACGCTGGACGGAGCACTCCCGCAACGGTCCGCTACCGTCTCGTGCCAGGTCTCTGGTAACCGGGTGCCTTCGAGCGCCAATCTCACCGGGCGCGGTGAGCGCGTGGCGATGAATGGTGGCTCGCGCGGGCGCTGACGCGCGCGGTCTCACGCACCGTTTGCGCGCGCGGCACGCGGCACAAGCGGTGCGTGGCTCGCAGGCATGAGCGTCCCGGCACGCGCCCTCCCGTCAACACCCCCGCCCCGGGAGACGGCCGAGCCTCAGGAGCGTTCGGGAGCAGTCCCCCACGGCCTGCACGATTCTCTTCTGCCTGATACCGCGGCGTGTCGCCGCCGCGACCTGGGTCATTCCGGCAGGGCAGTATGACCGGGAGCGCAATGAGGCGCTCGGCAAGCGACGTGCCGGTCCCCGGCACGTATCGCCAGGTCGACGCGAACCCCCAGGGATGCGGGAGGTGCTCCTCGCGCCGATCGCCGGGTTCTACGACCCGCGTGAAGGAAAACCTCGCGCGCGATCGACGTCGCGCTGTTTGTCCTGATCATCGGCGGCTTCCTCGGCATCGTCACCAAGACGGGCGCGATTGACGCGGGCATCGGTGCCGCGGTCAAGGCCCTGAAGAAGGGGCGGGAGAAATGGAATGATCCCGCTGCTGATGGCGTTCTTCGCCGCGGGCGGCACCATCTACGGCATGGCGGAGGAAACGCTCGCCTTCTACACCTTGATTGTCCCCGTCATGATCGCCGCGGGATATGACTGCGCTGACCGGCGTCGCGATCATCATGCTGGGCGCCGGCATCGGCCTGCCCTCGGCTCCACCTTGATCAATCCCTTCGCCACGGTCATCGCCACCGAACGCGGCCGGCGTGCCGTTCACCGCCGGCATGCCGCTGCGCTTCGGCCTGCTCGCCGTGGGCTGGTTCGCCTGCGCGGCCTCACGTCTCTTCCGGGCGCACGCCGGAGCGCGCAGGGACCCGTCGCAATCGCTCGTCGCCGACAGGGCCGCCTCGAAACCGGCGAGCACTTCCTGAAAGGCCGAAGGGGGTCCATGCATACCACCGCTCACCGAAATGCGGACGGTCGCTGTCTTCGTGTTCGGCGCGAGCTTCCTCATCATGGTCTGGGGCGCTCGCCGTCGCCCGCTGGTGGATGGCGGAAATGTCCGCGCTGTTCCTCGCATCCGCCATCGTGGTGGGCCCTCATTGCCCGCATGGGCGAAGAGGAGATGACCGGCACGCTGAATCCCGGCGGCGCGCGCGATCTGCTCTGGCGTCGCGCTACGTCGTCATCGGCCTCGCCCGCGCCATCGTCGTCGTGATGGACGCCGGCAAGATCACGGACACGGTCCTCTTCTGGTCCGAGCACGCGGTGCAGGGCCTCAGCGCCTTCGCGTTCTACTCAACGTGATGTTCGTGCTCGAGCTGATTCTCTCGTTCTTCGTCCCGTCATCGTCGGGGCTCGCGGTGCTGACGATGCCCATCATGGCGCCCCTCGCGGACTTCGCGCACGTCAGCCGCGAACGCCTCGTGGTGACCGCCTACCAGTCGGCCAACGGCCTCCTCAACCTCGTCAACCCGACGTTCGCGGTCGTGATGGGCGGTCTCACGATCGGCCGCGTCCCGCACAAACCGGTGGCTGCAGCCCGCGTGGCCGCTGCTCGTCGATTCTGATTGTCCCCGTCATGGTGGCGCTCAGCGTGGACGCTGCCTGACGGCCGACCGCGCGTCATCCGGAGAGTGGAAGCATGGCATCACTCGATATTACCGGCGAGCAGTCGGCACGCTGCGGACCGTCATGGTCTGCCGCCCGGGCCTGGCGCATCAGCGGCTGACGCCGGGCAACCGCGGCCGACCTGCTGTTCGACGACGTGCTCTGGGTGCACGAGGCGCAGAAGGACCACTACGACTTCGTGCTGAAGATGCGCGAGCGCGGCGTCGAGGTGCTCGACCTGCACGATCTGCTGGCCGAGACGCTCGGCGACCAGGCGGCGCGCGCGCTGGGTGCTCGACCGGCGCATCACCGCCAACGACGTCGGCTCCGGGCACCGCGCCGATGCTGCGCGCCTGGCTCGACGGAGCTGCCGGCGCCGAAGCTCGCCGAGCACCTGATCGGCGGCATCGCGATTCTCGACCTGCCCGAAGTCGAGCAGTCCGCGATGCTCGGCCGAGCGCCTTCGGCGGCACCGACTTCATCGTCCCGCCGGTGCCGAACACGCTGTTCCAGCGCGACCCGTCGTGCTGGATCTACAACGGCGTGACGTGCAACCCGATGTTCTGGCCCGCGCGCAAGCCGGAGACGCTGCTGCAGCGCGCCGTCTACAAGTTCCATCCGCGCTTCAAGGGCGCCGACTTCACGATCTGGTGGGGCGACTGCGACGAAGTCGTTCGGCGCCGCCACGCTCGAAGGCGGCGACGTCATGCCGATCGGCAAGGGCGTCGTGCTGATCGGCATGGGCGAGCGCACGTCGCGCCAGGCGGTGTTCCAGGTCGCGGCCGCAGCTGTTCAAGCAGAAGGCGGCGACGCGCGTCATCGGCTGCCTGATGCCCAAGAGCCGCGCGGCCATGCACCTCGACACCGGTGTTCACGTTTCTGCGACCGCGACCTGTCACCGCGTTCCGCGAGGTCGCCGACCAGATCCGCTGCTACAGCGCGCGGCCCGACGGCAAGGGCGGCGTCGAGGTCGCGCGCCGACAAGGGCCACCTGTTCGACGTCGTCAAGGACGCGCTCGGCCTGAAGGCACTGCGCGTCGTCGAGACCGGCGGCAACGCCTGGCAGGCGCAGCGCGAGCAGTGGGACGACGGCAACAACGTCGTCGCGCTGGAGCCCGGCGTCGTCGTCGCCTACGACCGCAACACCCACACCAACACGCTGCTGCGCAAGGCCGGCGTCGAGGTGATCACCGTTCGCGGCGCCGAGCTCGGGCGCGGGCGCGGCGGCGGCCACTGCATGACCTGCCCGATCTCGCGCGACCCGGCGCTACTGAACCACTCGCGAGAACGACATCCATGAGCTTCAACCTGCGCAACCGCTCGCTGCTGACCGGTCCAGGACTACACGCCGCGCGAGTTCCGCTACCTGCTCGACCTGGCGCGCGATCTCAAGCGCGCCAAGTACGCCGCGCACCGAGCAGAAGCATCTCGCCGGCAAGGAAATCTGCCTGATCTTCGAGAAGACCTCGACGCGCACGCGCTGCGCGTTCGAGGTCGCCTGCTACGACCAGGGCGCGCACGTCACCTACCTCGATCCGGCCGGCTCGCAGATCGGCCACAAGGAGTCGTTCAAGGACACGGCGCGCGTGCTCGGGCGCATGTACGACGCCATCGAGTACCGCGGCGCCAGCCAGGCGGGCGTCGAGACGCTGGCCAAGTACGCCGGCGTGCCGGTCTTCAACGGCCTCACCGGACGAGTACCACCCGACGCAGATGCTCGCCGACGTGATGACGATGCGCGAGCACAGCGACAAGCCGATCCACGCAGATCAACATACGCGTTCCTCGGCGACACGCGCAACAACATGGGCCACTCGCTGATGATCGTCGGCTGCCTGCTGGGCATGGACGTGCGCATCTGCGGACCCGAAGCAGCTGTGGCCCGCCGGACGATATATCTGCCGATCGCGCGACGAGCTGCAGGCGCAGTCGGGCGCGACGCTGACGATCACCGACGACCCGCAGAGAGGCCGGTGCAGCGGCGTCGACTTCGTCCACACCGACGTGTGGGTCTCGATGGGCGAGCCGAAGGAAGTCTGGAAGGAGCGCATCGACCTGCTGCTGCCGCTACCAGGTCAACATGCCGAGCTGATGAAGGCCAGCCGGCAACCCGCAGGTCAAGTTCATGCACTGCCTGCCGGCGTTCCACGACACCGAGACCACGCTCGGCAAGCAGATCGCCGAGACCTACGGCCTCACGAGCGGCCTCGAGGTGACCGACGAGGTGTTCGAGTCGGAGATGCAACGTCGCGTTCGAGCAGGCGGAGAACCGCATGCACACCATCAAGGCGATTCTCGTCGCCACGCTGGGAGACTGACCCATGCTGGTCGTCATCGCGCTCGGCGGCAACGCGCTGCTGCGGCGCGGCGAGCCGATGACGGCCGAGAACCAGCGCCAGAACGTGCGCATCGCCGCCGAGCGCGCTCGCGCCGGTGGCCGCAGCAGCACGAGCTCGTCGATCGGCGCACGGCAACGGACCGCAGGTCGGCCTGCTCGCGCTGCAGGGCGACGCGTACGCGAAGGTCGAGACACTACCCGCTCGACGTGCTCGGCGCGCGAGACCGAGGGCATGATCGGCTACATGATCGAGCAGGAGCTCGGCAACCTGCTGCCCTTCGAGCGGCCGTTCGCGACGCTGCTGACGATGGTCGAGGTCGACCCGCGCGACCCGGCGTTCAGCGAACCCGACGAAGTTCATCGGCCCGGTGTACGACAAGGACGAAGCCGACCGCCTCGCGCCGGAGAAGCGGCTGGGCGTTCAAGCCGGACGGCGACAAGTGGCGCCGCGTCGTGGCCTCGCCGGAGCCGAAGCGCATCTTCGAGCTGCGTCCGATCAAGTGGCTGCTCGAGCACAACACGGTCGTGATCGCGGCCGGCGGCGGCGGCATCCCGACCATGTACGAGCCGGCGACAGGCCGCAAGCTCGTCGGCGTCGAGTGCGTGATCGACAAGGACCTCGCGTCCGGAGCTGCTCGCGCGCGAGCTCGGCGCCGATCTGTTCGTGATGCTCACCGATGCCGACGCCGTCTTCGTCGACTGGGGCAAGCCGTCGCAGAAGGCGATCCGGCGCGCGTCGCCGACGGCGCTCGTCCAGCATGCCGTTCGCCGACGGATCGATGGGGCCGAAGGTCACCGCCGCGTGCCGGTTCGCCGCAGCCTGACCGGAAAACGCATGCCGCCATCGGCGCGCTCGGCGGATCTCGAGCCAGAATCATCGCCGGGCGACGCCGGGACCACCGTATCCGCCCAGGCCGATCCGGGCCTTGTCGTATGGCGCCTGACAGCCGTCTCGTCCAGAGCCTCGGCCTGGCCGCCTGCACGGCCATCGTCGTCGGCAACATGGTCGGTTCCGGGTTCTATCTTTCGCCGGCCGGCGGTGGCGCCAGTACGGGCTCGCTCGCGATCGTCTTCGCCTGGATCGTCATGGGCGCCGGCGCGATGTGCCTGGGCCTGACGTTCGCGCCGCCTCGCGCGGCGCTCGCCCGTGACTGGCGGCGCGGTACGCCTATACCAGGGCTGGCCTATGGCGATTTCGCCGGATTCCTCGTCGCGCTGGGGGTACTGGATTTCGATCTGGGCGTCGCTGCCGGTGATTGCGGTGGCCTTCACTGGATCGCTCGTACAAGCTGATGCCCGTCGCTCCAGGGCAACCGGCCGGTCGGGCGTGGCGATCACGCTCGGCGCGATCTGGCTCGTCGCGCTCTACGAACCTCCGTGGCGTCAAGGCAGGCCGGCATCTTCGCGCGAGATCACGACGTACGCGAAGCTCGTGCCGTTCTGCCGCCGATCGCCGTATCGTCGGCCTGGTCTTCATTCATCCCGGACAGCTGTCACGACGTTCAACCCGAGCGGCAAGTCGCTGCTCGACGCGACTCGCGGCGCTCGCGCCGCTGACGATGTTTGCGTATCTCGGACTCGAGTCGGCGACGGTGCCGGCCGGCGACGTGCGCGACCCGGAGCGGACGATCCCGCGCTCCACGATCCTCGGCATCCTGGCGCGCGGCGCTGCTCTACGTGCTCGGCACGACCGTCGTGATGGGCGTCGTGCCGCGTGAGCAGCTCGCCGACTTCGCAGGCGCTCCTTCGCCGACGCCGCGCGCTCATGTGGGGATCGCGCGGCGGCGCGACGTGGTCGCGATTGCCGTGATGGTGCTCGTCGCTCGGCGCGCTGAACGGCTGGACGCTGATGATGGGACAGGTGCCTATGGCGGCGGCGTGACGGTCTCTTTCCAGAAGCCTTCCGGGCGACCATCGTCCGCAACGTGCCAGCCATCAGCATCATGCTCTCGTCGGCGCTGGCCACGGGAACCCATTGCTGGTCAGGCGTCCGGACCATGGCTTCGCTGCGGTCTACACAATGCTCGTCAACCTCGCCACGATGACGGGTGTGATCTGCTACGTGTTCTGTGCAATGGCCGACGGCCTGATCGCGGTGGGCGGAGCAGCCCGCGGCACGATATTGCCCGTATCGGGGCGATCGAAGTCGTGGCGTTCCTCTTCTCGATCTTCACCGTCTACAGGTGCGGTCCCGCGCGCCGGTCCTCTACGGCCTTCTGCTCCTGCTCATGGGAATCCCCGTCTACGTCTGGCAGCAGCACGCGCACGCAAGAGCGCTCGCGGCCCATCGGTAATGAGCTGACCAAAAGACGGTCACATTTTCCCTACTTCTGCGCCCGAATGCTCCAGATGAGCGCCCGAATGTGATGGAGCCGTTCTTGCAGGTGGGCGCCTCGGAAGGAGAGAACCCTCTTCATGATCAACACATCACGTTCTCGCCGCAGCGCTCGTATTCGGTTTGGCTGGTGCCGCGACGGCTCAAACGACGTCGACGGCGACGGCCAGATAACCACCTACGGAGAAACGGAGAGTCACTGGGTCACCTCGGGATTTGTCGGTTCCGGCTTCGACGCAGCTGGACATTTCGAATGCCGAGAATTTCGATCTGGATAGCGGCAGGGAGCTGCCTTCGGCACACAGCTCGGCTACCTCTGGAGGGGGATTGTCGGCCCGGAATTCCTGGCGGAATGGGGCCCCTCCTCGGGTGCTTCGCGTTCATTCCCGACAACGGGCACGCGTCCAGCTACCTGGCCAACGCGATCGGCGCGATTCCGCTCGGCGCGAACGGCCGAATACAGCCGTTCATCTCCGGTGGTGTCGGCACCATTCGGGTGTCCGCCAGAGCATTGCTGGACGGGGCCCGGACGATCGCCGCCAGCAGCTCGGTGTGGGGGACCAACATCGGCGCCGGCATCCTGGCGTTTGCCAACGACCGGGTCGGCCTCCGCGGCGACTTTCGCCACTACCGCGCCTTCTCGGACTGCGAACTTCAACGGGCCGGCCGCCGACGAGCTGGTCCATGACTTGATATCGGGGCTGTCATGCTGGCGCGCCACGGGCGGCGTCAGTTTTCGCTGGTAGCACGCAACAGGACCGCGGGCCGAAGGGCGGCGTGTGGGGCTCCCGATTCGCGGTTCACGATTGCAAAGCAGGTGTCATGACCACCGAACATCAATGGTGTACAGCGCCATCGGCGCTGGCCGAGCTGCATGCCGACACCACCTTGCCGAAATCGTTGGCCTTGTTGAGCACGGAGCCGAGCCCGAGCGGCGCGATCCAGCCGCACCTGCTCGCGGAACACGTCGTGCTGCCAGTGGAACAGGCAGCAGCCCGCGCGCGCGGCCAAGTCCAGATAGCCAGGTTCTTCACGGCCTCCGCGCACACGAGGGTCACGAAGATCATCTCGACGTCGTCGTAGTACGCGACCGCGGCGAGCAGCGTGCCGAGCCGCCAGGCGGTGACGATCAACGTGTAGACCATGACGGGGAACGAGCGCCCATGCGCCAGCCAGTACGAGACCAGCACCTCGAGGTTGAGGAACAGGAACACGTACACCGCGAGCAGCAGCCACGAGGGACTCGATCTCGGGCGGCACGATCCAGTGGCGCGAAGCGCTACCACCATCAGCGCGCTCATGAAGGCGACGCCGGCCATCAGCACGCTGGTCTTGGTGATGTCGCTGGCCGCGCGCTCGAGCGTGCGGGCGATCAGGTAGTTGAGGTTGGCGCGCGAGCGCGAATCCGCCCAGCGACGTGACCAGGTCGCGACCGCCATGAACTGCCGATAACGGCCGTACTCGAAGATATCGAGCAGCCGGACCAGCAACAGCGGACTCAGCAGCGCGAGGGCCTGGTTGAGAAGGCGCGCGCAGGCGAGTACCGCGCCTCTCCGAAACGAACGAACTCACGGGCGAGAAGAGCCTTCGACGGACGGTAGACGGGATATTCGGCGGACCGGCTGTCGCGTCTCCTGTCGGACAAGGGCCGGATGGCGCCTACACGCTGTCCGGCATGTTCATCCCGACCGAAGCAGACGGTTCCCGAACGACTTTCCGGGCAGGCGTGCCCAGAATCCTTTCCATCGAAGCGCAACACAGGAGTCACCGATGAGCGAATCAGGAACCGCCGAGGTCAGCCTGCGAGTCTCCCCCGGACCGCGGAAGCCCCTCATCCCCCGAACCGGACTTCCCGGCGGTTCTCCCGCTTTCCCGCGTGTCGCAGACTCATGGAGCATGCGGCCGCGAAGCTGATGCGACCGATGCTGCGCAACGGCGAGTCATCGATAGCGCTGTCGTTGAATCTGACTCACGCCGTCACGGGACCCGTGAGCGGCAACCTGCGCCGCCGTCGCGACGAAGCGCGAAGGCAGCGGGCGCGAGAATCCGTTTCCTCGTGCACGTGTTCGACGAGTCCGGCCTGGTGGCCAGCGGCGAGCACAGCCGCGCGATCGTGTCACGGCCCGCCGATTCGAAGGTCTGGCGCGACGCCGTGCCGGCAACACTCGATGCTGCTATCGGTCTGAAGCTAGGCCCTTTGCGGTCTGAGGCAGAACCAGCGCGTATACGCCGAGCGCCGCGAATACGCTTGCGGCGACGATGCGCACCCACTTGAGCGGCACACGCTTGATCAGCGCGTCGCCGCGCGTACACCACCGGCACGTTGGCGAGCAGCATGCCGACCGTCGTGCCGATCACCACCCATGACCAGCGACTGGAATTGCGCCGCCAACGCGACGGTCGCGATCTGCGTCTTGTCACCCATCTCCACGAGAAGAACGCGATCACGGTGGTCACGAACACGCCGTAGCGCGGTCGCGCCGCGTCTTCGGCCGGTGGCGCGTCGGGGATCAGTGTCCACGCCGCCATGGCCAGGAAGGAGATGCCGAGGATCCAGCGCATCACGTCGGCCCGATGACGCTGACGAGCCACGCGCCGACCGCGCCCGCGAACGCGTGATTCGCCAGCGTGGCCACCTGCGATGCCGCGCACGATGGGCAACGGCGCCGCGAAAGCGCGTGGCAAGGAGGCAAGGCGAGTAGCTGGGTTTTGTCGCCGATTTCGGCGAGAGTGCGACGACGCCGGTCAGGAAACTAACAGGGCTTCCAACGCGATTTCCTGGCCCAAGCCTTTGATTTGGCTTTGCAAGGTTGGCGCTCCCTACCGGATTCGAACCGGTGTTACGGCCTTGAGAGGGCCATGTCCTGGGCCTCTAGACGAAGGGAGCGTCTATATGCGGCGGGTCCAGAATCGAGCGCGGTAGTATATGCGCCGCTTTTCTCATGCCAAGCGGAACTTTGAAGATCTTGAACGACGTTGCGACCCGATCCAGGCCAACCGGCCCGCCGCACGCATCATTCCCCGTGCCGAACATTCCATATCGCGGTCCGCGATCTCCCCAATGCGCTGCGCGTGCTGTACCGGCTGCGCGAGGCGGGCTACGAAGCCTTCCTCGTGGGTGGCTGCGTGCGCGACCTGCTGATCGGGATCACGCCCGAAGGATTTCGACATCGCGACCAGCGCGCTGCCCGAAGAGGTCAAGCGCACGTTCCGCAACTGCCGGCTCATCGGCCGGCGCTTCCGGCTGGCGCACGTGTTCTTCGGCCGCGAGATCATCGAGGTGGCGACCTTCCGCGCCATGAGCGCGCCGGAGTCGAGCCGACCGATCGAGCCACGTCGCCGCCGATCTCGACGACGACGAGCTGGAAGACGACGATCTGCTCGACGACGAGGATGACGAGATCGACGAGGCCGATGAGAGCACGGTGCTCGCCGAGGCCGGATCCGCACCAGACCGGTTTCCACGGCGGCCGCCCGCTCGCGGACCGCGATCGTTCGCGTCACGCGGGCGCCGGCGCCGTGACGACGATGACGAGGATCGCGTCACCGACGAGCACGGCCGCATCCTGCGCGACAACGCCTACGGCACCATCGACGACGACGTGTGGCGCCGCGATTTCACCGCCAACGCGCTCTACTACAACATCGCGGACTTCTCGATCTGGGATTACGCCGGCGGCGTCGAAGACATCGCCGCGCGCCGCCTGCAAGCTGATCGGCGATCCGGTCACGCGTTATCGCGAGGACCCGGTGCGCATGCTGCGTGCCGCGCGCTTCGAGGCGAAGCTCGGCTTCACGCTCGACGGCGAAACCGGCACCGCGATCGCGCGGCCTGCGGGAACTGCTGGGCAGCGTGCCGCCGGCGCGCCTGTTCGACGAGACGCTCAAGCTGTTCCTCAGCGGGCACGGTGCGACGCAGCCTCGACGTGCTGCGCGACGCGGGTCTGCTGGCGCGAGCTGCTGCCGACGGTCGCGCAGCTATCTCGATCGCCATCCGCGACGGCGCGGTGGCGCAGACTGCTGCGTGCAGGGCCTGGTCAACACCGATCAGCGCGTTGCAGCGGGCAAGCCGGTGACGCCGACGCTTCCTGTTCGCGCTGCTGCTGTACGGGCCGATCGCCGAGATCATCGAGAAGCAGCCGCAGGAGAGTGGCACGACATCGGCACGATCGTCGATGCCGTGGACCGCGCGGCGCGCGGCGCGCAGGGGCGCATCTCGCATCCCGAAGCGATTCTCGCTCGGCGTGCGCGAGATGTTCGCGGCGCAACCGCGCCTCGAGCAGCCGCGCGGCCGGCGCGCGCTGCGCATGCTGGAGCAGCCGCGCTTCCGCGCCGGCTTCGACCTGCTGCTGCTGCGCGCGCGACATGGGCCTGGCATCGCGCGAGCTCGCCGACCTGGTGGACGCAGGTGCAGGAAGTCTCGCAGACCGATCGCGATCGCATGGCCGATGCGCTGGGTGCGCACCGCCGCGTCCGGCGGGTGAGAGCGGCGGCGGCACGCCGGCGGCCGCGCCGCCGGCGTCGGGGCCGCGGACGCGCACCCGCGGCCTCATGAACGCCGCCGCGTGACGCGCATGCGGCGATGACTCGCGGCGCGCTGGCTGCCGGCCTACGTCGGCGTGGGCAGCAATCTCGCGGATCCGGCAGCGCAGGTGCAGCGCGCGCTGCAAGCGCTCGGCGCGTCTGCCGCGGCTCGCGCCTCGATCGTGAGCTCGCCGCTGTACCGCACACGCGCCGCTCGGCGAGGTGCGTGCAGCCGCCTTCGTCAACGCGGTGGCGGGCCTGCTGACGCACGCTCACGCCGGAAGACCTGCTGGCCGAGCTGCGCGCGCTCGAACGCAAGCTCGGCCGCGAGCCGCCGCGCGAGCGCTGGGGTCCGCGCCTCATCGATCTCGACCTGCTGGTGCGTCGGCCGCGAAGACGCGCGCCACCGACGACGCTGACGCTGCCGCACGCCGGCATCGCCGAGCGCGACTTCGTGCTCTATCCACTCGCCGACATCGCGCCCGATCTCGAAGTGCCGGGCCTCGGCGGCGTGGCGCAGCCTGCGGATCGCGCGTGGCCGAATCGCGGTATCGAGACGACTGTGAGCGCACGAACCGCGAGAACGCCCGGCCGCGGCGGCGGTCGCCGCGCGCGATCGGACCCGACTGCCGCCGCAGCGCTACATCGTGGTCGAAGGGCCCGATCGGCGTCGGCAAGACCAGCCTCGCGCGGCGCCTGGCCGACACGCTCGAGGCCGAGCTGGTGCTCGAGCAGGACGCGCAGAATCCCGTTCCTCGAACGCTTCTACCAGCAATCCGAAAGTCCGGCGCGCTGCCGGCGCAGCTCTTCTTCCTGTTCCAGCGTGCGCAGCAGCTCGGCACGCTCAAGCAGCAGGACCTGTTCGCGCCGCGGCGCGTCGCCGACTATCTATTCGAGAAGGACCGGCTGTTCGCCGGCGCTCACGCTCGAGCCGGCGGAGATGGCGCTGTACGAGCAGGTGGCCTCGCGCCTCGACGTGGATCCGCCCAAGCCGGACCTGGTGGTCTACCTGCAGGCGCCGGTGGAGACGCTGCTGGCAGCGGATCGCCAGGCGCGGCATCGTCCTACGAGAACGCGCATCGACGCCAGCTATCTCGCGCGTCTCAACGACGCCTATGCGCGGTTCTTCCACGAGTACGACCGCGCGCCGCTGCTTGATCGTCAACGCGGCCAGCATCGATCCGGTGCAGAACCAGGCCGACTACGACGAGCTGGTGGGCGCGATCCGGCGCATGAAGAAGGGCCGCATGTACTACAACCCGCTGCGCCACGGTACTATCTGACGCGTCGAGGGGCTCATGTACACGCATCTCGAACAGCGCGATTCCACGCGACCGCCGGTGTCGCTGGGCACGCTCGACAAGATGAAGCGCGACGGCGAGAAGATCGCCTGCCATCACCTGTTACGACGCGAGCTTCGCGGTGCTGTGTCGACAACGCCGACGCCGACCTCGTGCTGGTGGGCGATTCGCTCGGCATGGTGCTGCAGGGTCACGACACCACGGTGCCGGTGACCATGGACGACATCGTCTATCACTGCAAAGCCGTGGCGCGCGGTCTGCATCGGCCGTTCCTGGTGGCCGACCTGCCGTTCGCCGAGTTACCCGACGCCCGACATCGCGCTGGCGAATTCCGTGCGCCTCATGCAGGAAGGCGGCGCGGAGATGGTGAAGCTCGAGAGCGGCATCGGCCAGCTCGAGATCGTCGAATTCCTCGCGCGCCACGACATCGCCGGTGTGCGCGCACCTGGGCCTGAAGCCGCAGTCGGTGCACAAGACCGGCGGCTTCCGGGTGCAGGGCCGCGACGATGCGGCCGCGCAACCGCATGCTCGACAGCGCCAAGGCGCTCGAGTCCGCGGGCGCCGACATCGTGCTGCTCGAATGCATTCCGCTCCGAGCTCGGCAAGAAGCATCACCGAGACGCTGCGAAGTGCCGGTCATCGGCATCGGCGCCGGGCCGGACACCGACGGCCAGATCCTCGTGCTCTACGACGTGCTCGACATCACCTCGGGCCGCAAGCCGCGCTTCGTGAAGAATTTCATGGAAGGCGCGAGCTCCAATCTCGACGCGCTGCAGCGCTACGTGCAGGCCGTCAAACAGAAGACCTATCCCGCGCCCGAGCACGAATTCCACGCGTGAAGTGCGCCGCGAGGCTCGATGATCGACAGCGACGACCATCGCCGCCGTGCGCGCGCACGTGTCGCGCTGGCGCGCGGCCGGCGAACGCGTGGTGTTCGTGCCCACCATGGGCAACCTGCACGCCGGGCACGTGAGCCTCATCGAGGCAGCGCGCAATCACGGCAAGCCGCTTCGTCGCCAGCATCTTCGTGAACCCGATGCAGTTCGGGCCCAACGAGGACTTCGCGCACTATCCGCGCACGCCGACGCAGGACGCGAAGATGCTGCGCCGAGGCGGGCTGCGACCTCATGTTCATGCCCGAGGTCGGCGAGATCTATCCGAACGGCGCCGACCAGGCGACGCGCGTCGAGGTGCCGGGCATCTCCAACATCCTGTGCGGCGAATTCCGGCCCGGGCATTTCGAGGGCGTGGCCACCATCGTCGCCAAGCTGTTCCACATCGTCGATCCGGACGTCGCGATTTTCGGCGAGAAGGATTTCCAGCAGCTCACCGTGATCCGCCGCATGGTCGCGGACCTGTGCCTGCGCGTGGAGATCGTCGGCGCGCCGACGGTGCGCGAGAGCCGACGGCCTCGCGATGAGCTCGCGCAACCAGTATCTCGACGAGCCGCAGCGCAGGGCTGGCGCCGGCTATCTACCGGCAGCTGCAGCAGGCGGTGGCAGCGCTGCAGTCCGGGCGTGCGCGATTTCGCGCAAGTATCGAGGGCACGGGCCGCGCCGCGCTCGACGGCGCGGGTTTCCGCACCGACTACTTCAGCGTGCGCGATGCGCAGCACGCTCGCGCCCGCGCAGCCGGACACGCAGGCAATTCGTGGTGCTGACCGCGGCGCGCCTCGGCAAGGCGCGGCTCATCGACAACCTTCAATACGTCGCGTCAGCGCTGAACCGACAGCGGCTGCGCACGGCGCTGTTCGGCCAGCGCCCAGCGCCACGTGCTCGCGCACCAGGTCCGACGGATCGTCGTCGCACGCGCGGATGCAGCGCGCGCGGTATTCTCGCGCGACGCCGGCGCATTGCCGAGCGCCACCGCGATGTTGCGCAGCCAGCGTTCGTAGCCGATGCGGCGGATGGCCGAGCCTTCGGTGCGCTCGAGGAATTCCGCTTCGGTCCAGGCGAACAGCTCGATCGAGGCGCGCGGCATCGAGTCGATGCCGCGTCTTGAAATCCGGATGCGCGGCGGCGCGCGCGAACTTGTTCCACGGGCACACGAGCTGGCAGTCGTCGCAGCCGTAGATGCGGTTGCCCATCATGCGGCGCAGCTCGCGCGGGATCGGCGCCGTGCAGCTCGATGGTGAGATAGGAGATGCAGCGCCGCGCGTCGAGCTGGTAGGGCGCGGTGATGGCGCCGCGTCGGGCAGACGGGAATGCAGGCCGAGCAGGTGCCGCAATGCGCGCTGGCGGCTCAGTCGACCGGCAGCGGCAGGTCGGTGAGGATCTCGCCGATGAAGAAGTACGAGCCGGCGTCGCGCGCGATGAGGTTGGTGTGCTTGCCTATCCAGCCGAGGCCGGCATTGCGCGCCAGCGCCTTCTCGAGCACCGGGCCCGGAGTCGACGAACACGCGGTAGCCCATCGGGCCGACGCGTTCGACGATGTCGTCGGCGAGCCCCTGCAGGCGCGTTGCGCAGCACCTTGTGGTAGTCGCGGCCCAGCGCGTAGCGCGACACGTAGCCCAGCATCCGGGTCGGCCAGCGCTTCGCCGGCGTCGTGCAGCGTCGGCCGGCCAGTAGTTCATGCGCGCCGACAGCACGCGCACGGTGCCGGGCACCAGTTCGTCGGGACGCGTGCGGCGCGTGCCGTGTTTGGCCATGTAGCCCATCTCGCCGTGCTTGCCCGCGTCGAGCCAGCGGTCGAGATGCGCGGCGTCGGCACCGAGGTTGACGTCGCTGACGCCGAGCGCGTCGAATCCCGCGCGCCGGGCCAACGCCAGCAGGGCGTTCTTGAGCTCGACGAGTGATTCGGTCGTTGGCGCGCGGTCATGGGACGCGGCCAGTATAATTCCCGCCCATGCACCGGCCCGACCGCCATCTACTCCGCCGCGCAGGTGCGCGCGCTCGACGCCTGCGAAATCGAGAAGCGCCGGCGTGCCGGGCTTCACGCTGATGACGCGGGCGGCCGAAGGCGCGCTCAAGCTCCTGCGCGCGCCGCTGGCCACAGGCGAAGCGCGTCGCGGTGGTCTGCGGCGCCGGCAACAACGGTGGCGATGGCTATGTGCTGGCGCGCCTGGCGCAGGCCGGCGGGCCTCGGAAGCGCTGGTGCTGGCGGCGGCGCCGCCCGGACAAGCTCGGCGGCGATGCGCGCCGCGCGCAGGAGGAATGGCTGGCCGCGGGCGGCAGTGCGCATCCCTTCGACGGCCGACGCGCTGCCCGGGCAGCGATGTGATCGTCGACGGCTTGTTAGGCATCGGGCTTCGCCGGGCCGCCGCGGCCCGAGACGCTGGCGGTGATCCGCGCCATCAATGCGGCGACAGCGCCCGGTGCTGGCGCTCGACATTCCCTCCGGCGTCGAATGCCGACAGCGGCGCGGTGCACGAGGCGGCGGTGCGCGCCGAACTCACGCTGAGCTTCGTGGGCTTCGAAGTCCGGACAGTTCCTCGGCGCCGGGCCCGAACATGCAGGCGTGGTGCTGCTCGACGATCTCGGCGTGGTGGCGCCCGTGCATGCCGAATTCGCGCCGCTCATGCGCCGCATCGACGAAGTCGAAATCGCGGCGACGCTGCCGCGCCGCGCGCGCGAGTCACACAAGGGGCTCGAACGGCCGCGTGCTCATCGTCGGCGGCGGCGCCGGCATGCCGGGTGCGCTGCGCCTGGCGGGCGATGCGGCGCTGCGCGTGCGGCGCGGGCCTGGTCACGGTGGCGGGCGCCGCCGAGAACCTGGTCGCGGTGACGGCCGCGCGTCCCGAGCTCATCTATCTACCCGTCGCGCTCGGCACGAGCCTGGACGAAGCGTGCGCGCGCTGCCGACGTGCTCGCCATCGGGCCCGGCCTCGGCACCGGCGAATGGGCGCAGCGCCTGTGGTCGCAGCGTGCTGACGCTGCAGCCGCGCCGCCGCGGTGGTCGACGCCGATGCGCTGAACCTGCTGGCGCGCGAGTCCGGCAAGCTGCCCGCCGACTGGATCATCACGCCGCATCCCGGGCGAAGCCGCGCGACTGCTCGGTGTCGATACCGCGGCCGTGCAGGCCGACCGGCTGGCGGCGGTGCGCGAGCTGCATTCGCGCTACGGCGCGGTCACGCGTGCTCAAGGGTGCGGGCACGCTGGTGGCGAGCGGGCCGGCGGATGCGATCGAGCTGCACATCTGCGACCGCGGCAATCCCGGCATGGCCACCGCCGGCATGGGCGACGTGCTCACCGGCGTGATCGCCGGCCTGCGCGCGCAGGGCTGCGGATAGCGCGCTGGCCGCCCGCGTTGGCGTATCTGGTGCACGCGCTGGCGGGCGACTCGGCCGCGCAGGGCGGTCAGCGCGGCCTGATTGCCAGCGACGTCATCGGCGGAGTTGCGCGGCTGGGTGAATCCGTGAGCAACGACCGAGCGCGCACGCGTGGATCACGCACAGCGGAGAGGAAACCGAGGCGCTGGGCGCGCGCCTGCTTAGGGACGCGCCGGCACGCGGCGTGCCCATGCCGCGTGGTCGAGTTGCGCGGCGAACTCGGCACCGGCAAGTCGACGTTCGCGCGCGGCGTGCTGCGCGCGCTCGGGCGCGAACAGGTCGCCATCAAAGAGTCCGAGTTACACCCTGCTCGAGACCTACGAACTGCCGGAAGTGCATGCGCTGTCCACCTGGATCTGTACCGGCTCAACGATCCGGACGAACTCGAGCACCTGGGGCTCGCCGATTACCACCGTCCGGGCCACCTGTGGCTGATCGAATGGCCCGAGGCGCGGCGCGGACCGCCTCCCGGCGCCGGACCTGCGATTCGCAGTTTTCGATCGGCCGATGACGGTCATCGCATCGAGAGGATTGAAACTTCTATCGCGAAAAGTAAATTGCGCCTCAGATCAGGCGCTTGAACTCCATGATGGAGAAGGGTTTTTGGGGAAGCGTATTGCGGTTTAGCCTGCTGCTCGCGATCCGTCGCGGGAGTCTCCGGGCCCACCTTCGCCGCCGAAGTCCGCGACATCCGCATCGCCGCCACCGAAACCGGCACGCGCGTGGTGCTCGACCTTTCCGCGCCGGTCAAACACAAGGCCTTCCTGTTAGACGATCCGCGGCGCGTCGTGCTCGACGTCGCCGAAGTCCTCGCTCAGGGCGAAGCTGCCCGCGGCCGAAGGTCGCCATCACCGCGATGCGCTCGGGCAAGCTGCCTGCACAGCGGCCTGCGACTGGTGTTCGAGGTGAAGGGCCGGTCACCATCGAGACCTCGACGCTGGCCGCGTCCGCGGTGACGCGGGTCATCGCCTGATCCTCGATATCGCCGGCCCCGGTGCCGCACGGCGCTCGCGAAGACCGTTGCGGTGACCGCCCGCGGCGCCAGTGGCGATTCGTCCGGCGCATGCGCCATCGAAAGCGGGCCGCGACATCATCATCGCGGTGGATGCCGGACATGGCGGCGTGGATCCCGGCGCTTCCGGCCGGCGCGGCACGCGCGAGAAGGACGTGGTGCTCGAGGTCGCCAAGGCGCTGGCGGCGCGCATCAACCAGGAGCCGGCATGAAGGCCGTGCTCACGCGCGATGGCGACTACTTCATCAGCCTGCAGCGAACGCGACACGCTGCGCGCGCGCGCGCCAAGGCGGACCTGTTCGTGTCGATCCACGCGGACGCGATCGCCAATCCGGACGTGTCGGGTTCGTCGGTGTACGTGCTGTCCGATCGCGGCGCCTCGAGCGAGGCGGCGCGCTGGCTGGCGGAGCGCGAAAACGCGGCGGACCTGAAGGGCGGCATCAAGCTCGACGACAAGGACCCGGTGCTTGCGGGGCGTGCTGCTGGACCTGTCGCAGACCGCCAGCATCTCCGCCAGCATGGTGGCCGCCGAAAACGTGCTCGAAGTCGCTGGATCAGCATCGGCGAGGTGCGCAAGCCGCGCGTCCAGCAGGCGGGATTCGTGGTGCTGAAGTCGCCCGATATTCCCTCGATGCTGGTCGAGACCGCGTTCATCTCGAATCGCGACGACGAGCGCAAGCTGTCCCAGCCAGCGCACCGCGCCAAGCTGGCCAACGCCATCTTCGCGGGAATTGAGCAGTACTTTCAGGTGCAATGCGCCCGACGGCACGCGCCTGGCCGCGCGCGCCGCGCGCAGCGCCGGCGCGCAGATCGAACTGCGTTAGGGCGACGGCCTTCGCGCGTCAGCGCTGCCGTGCTAAGACTGCGGCTGGCACACTGCGCCATGCCGATCCGCGTCCTCGACAATCACCTCATCGATCAGATCGCGGCCGGCGAGGTCATCGAGCGCCCGGCTTCCATCGTCAAGGAGCTGGTGGAGAACAGCCTCGACGCCGGTGCGCGCAGCGTCGAAGTGGAGATCGAAGCGGGCGGCGTGCGGCTCACCCGCGTGCGCGACGACGGCAGCGGGCATTCCCGCCGATGAGCTGGCGCTCGCGCTGTCACGCCACGCCACCAGCAAGATCACGACCGTCCGACGATCTCGCGGCCATCACCACGCTGGGCTTTCGCGGTGAGGCGCTGCCGTCGATCGCCTCGGTGTCGCGTTTCGAGATCGTCGTCGCGTCACGCGGACGCCGAGCGCGCCGCCAGCGTGAGCGTCGATGCCGGCCCGTTGAGTGAGCTGGCGCCCGCGGCGCATCCGCCGGGCACCACCGTCGAGGTGCGCGACCTGTTCTACAACCTGCCGGCGCGCCGCAAATTCCTGCGCAGCGAGTGACCGAGCAGGGCCACATCGTGCGCCTGGTCGAGCGGCTGGCGCTGTCGCGCGACGACGTGGCCTTCCGGCTGCGCACGCGGCTCGCGCACCTTGCTACGATGCGCCGGCGCTGACCGGCGGTGGCGTGGCGCGGACCGGCTGGCGCGCATCGTCGGGCCGCGAGTTCGTCGAGCGCTCGCTCGAGGTCGATCATTCCGCCGGGCCGGTGCGCATCTCGCGGCTGGATCGGCGCGCCTGCCGCGGCGCGCGCCACCACCGATCTGCAATTCTGGTTCGTCAACGGCCGCGCGGTGCGCGACCGCCTGCTCATGAACGCGGTGCGCCTCGGATTACCGCGACGTGCTGTACTCCGGCCGCCAGCCGTCGTACGTGCTGTATCTCGACATCGATCCTGACGCTGGTGGACGTGAACGCGCATCCGCAGAAACTCGAGGTGCGCTTCCGCGACAGCCGCCAGATCCACGACTTCGTATTCCGCGCGGTGGAGCGGCGAGCTGCGCGGGCACCAAGCCGGGCACCAGCCCGGTGCCGCCGGCATGGCAATGGACCGGCGCAGCCGCACCACGCCGCTGGCGCTGCACAGCGCGCGATGGCGCAAGCCGCCACGGGCGCCTGGGCGGTGAGTCGAAGACCTGTCGTGCGGTAGCGCGAGCGCCAGCCGCACGGCTGATGCCGAACGCGCTGCGCCGACTCGTACGGCGCCAGCCGCTCGGCGAGGCGCTGGCGCAGATTCACGGCATCTACATCCTGGCGCAGAACGAGCACGGCCTGGTGCTGGTGGACATGCACGCCGCGCACGAACGCGTGTTGTACGAAAGACTGAAGGCGCAGGCAGGGACCGGCGGCCGACGCAGCTGCTGCTGGCGCCGATCACCGTCGACGCTCAAGGTCGATGAGCTCGATGCATTGATGGCGCAGCGCGAGGAGTGGCAGGCGGCGGGTTTCGATGATCGAACGGCTCGCGCCCGACACGCTGGTGGTGCGCTGCGGTGCCGGCGCATGCTGCCGCGCGAGGACATCGCCGCGCTGGTGCGCGACGTGATCGGCGGCGTGACCGAAGACGGCGCCTCGCATCATCTCGACAGCGCCAGCCGATCGGTTGCTGGGCACCATCGCCTGCCGCTCGGCCATCCACGCGCATCGGCGCCTCACGCTGCCGGAGATGAATGCGCTGCTGCGGCAGATGGAGCAGACGCCGCGCGCCGACCAGTGCAATCACGGGCGCCCGACCTGGACGCAGGTGACGCCTGCAAGAACTCGATCGCATGTTCCTGCGCGGCCGCTGATCGCCCGTCGACAGACCCATCGCGGTGCTGACCGGACCGACCGGCACGGGCAAGACCGACTGTCGCGCTGGCACTGGCGCGCGAGTTTCCCATCGAGATCGTCAGCGTCGATTCGGCGCAGGTGTATCGCGGCCTCGACATCGGCAGCGCCAAGCCCGACGCGCAGGTACGCGCGCAGGTGCCGCATCACCTCATCGACCTCGGTCGAGCCGGACGCGAGCTATTCGGCGGGTCAGTTCGTGCGCGATGCCGCGCACGCCATCGACGACATCGAAGCGCGCGGCCGGGTGCCGCTGCTGGTCGGCGGCACGATGCTGTACCTGCGCGCGCTCATCGGTGGCATCGCGAGCGCTGCCGCGGGTGACAGCGCGTCAGTTCGCGCGCGGCATCGATGCCGAGGCCGAGGCGCATCGGCTGGCCCGCGCTGCATGCGCGCCTGGCCGCAGTGGACCGCGGCCGCGGCCGCGTATTCATCCCGAACGACGCACAGCGCATCCAGCGCGCGCTCGAGGTGCACGCCGCGACCGGGCGACCGATCTCGGCGCTGCAGCTGCGACACGCTGCGCCGCTGGCGCGTGAGTTCTGCGTGGCCGCGCTCGATCCCGCACGACCGCGCGCGCTCTGCACGCGCGCGCTCGACGCAGCGCTTCGACGCACATGATGGCGGCAGGACTGCTCGACGAAGTGCGCACGCTGTTTGCGCGCGGCGATCTGACCGATGGACATCCGGCAATCCGCGCGGTCGGATATCGTCAGCTTATGGGCGCACCTGTGCCGGCGGCTATTCACTCGAAACCGCGGTCGCACGCGCAGTGGCGGCCACGCGTCAATTGGCCAAACGGCAGATGACCTGGCTGCGTTCAATGCCCAACATCCGTGCGTTCGATCCCTATGATGCGCAAAGCTTTGTAGGCGTCCGCGAATCCCTGATCGCGGGCTTTCTGCCACCTTTGAGTGCGTTGCCGGGTCGGGGCCGCGTGATATGCTCGCGGCCGTCGGCTTGCTTGAAAAATAAGGAGAACGTCATGGCCAAGGGCCAGTCACTGCAGGACCCGTTTCTGAATACTTTGCGCAAGGAACGAATCCCGGTGTCGATCTATCTGGTGAATGGAATCAAGCTGCAAGGGCCAGATCGATTCGTTTGATCAGTTCGTCGTACTACTCGAAGAACAGCGTGAGCCAGATGGTTTACAAACACGCGATTTCGACGGTTGTCCCGGCGCGCAACGTGCGCATCACCAACGAAGACGGAACGACGATCGAGGCGGTCGCCGGAGAATGATTGACCGGCGCGCTCGCACGCGTTTCCGTTCTCTCGAGAATATCAAATTGTTCGAGCGACCACGCGCAGGTGAGCGGGCCGTGCTCGTGCGCCTTGGCACTCGGCGCACCCGCGGATCCCGAAGACATCCATGGAGTTCGAAGCAGCTCACGCGCTCGCGCAGGCGCCATTCCGGTGGCCGAGCATCGGCGGCCGGCGCGATCGTCCCGACCCACGTTTCTTCGTGGGCAGCGGCAAGGCCGACGAGATCCGCGCCGCCGCGGCCGCGAACACAACGCCGACGTGGTGCTGTTCGATCACCCGCTGTCGCCCTCGCAGGAACGCAACCTCGAAAGCTCATCGAGCGCCGCGTGCTCGATCGCTCGGGGCTGATCCTCGACATCTTCGCGCAGCGCGCGCGCAGCCGCGAAGGCAAGCTCGAAGTGGAGCTCGCGCAGCTCAAGCACATCGCCTCGCGCCTGGTGCGCGGCTGGACCCACCTCGAGCGCCAGCGCGGCGGCGGCATCGGCAATCGTGGTCCCGGCGAAACGCAGCTCGAGACCGACCGCCGCCTGCTCGGCAAGCGCGTCGAAGACGCTCGACCGCGCGGCTCGAGAAGATCAAGCAGCAGCGCGAGACCGGCCGCCAGCAACGCGCCGAGATTCCCGATTCCGTCGCTCGCGCTGGTGGGCTACACCAACGCGGGCAAGTCCACGCTGTTCCGCGCGCTCACCGGCGCCGATGCCTACATCGCCGACCAGCTGTTCGCGACGCTCGATCCGACCGGTGCGACAGCATCGTGCTGCCGGGCAATACGCACGGTGGTGGTGGCCGATACCGTCGGTTTCATCCGCGAGCTGCCGCACGAGCTGGTGGCCGCGTTCCAGTCCACGCTCACCGAGGCGCGCGAGGCCACGCTGCTGCTGCACGTGGTCGACGTCAGCGATCCGCGGCGCGATGAACACATCGACGAGGTGAACCGCGTGCTGGCCGAGATCGGCGCGCCGACCTGCCGCAGATCCTGGTGTTCAACAAGATCGACCGCATCGACACGCCGGCGCGCGTCGAGCGCGACGAATCGGGCAAGCGTGAGCCACGTCTGGCTGTCGGCCATGCCAGGGCCGATGGGCCTCGACCTGCTGCGCGAGTGCGGTGGCCGAGCGCCTGTCGCGCGTGGCGCGCCGCGCGACGCTGCGCCTGCCGGTGTCGGCCGGCGAACTGCGGGCGCGGCTGTACGCCGCCGAACCTGGTGCTGCGCCGAGCGGATCGCCGACGACGGCGCCTTCGAAATCGACACCGAACTATCCGGAGTTCGAGGCTGCTCAAATGGGCGCGCGAGCCGGGCGTCGAAGTTCTGACGCCGCTCGACACGGACGACTCAACTTGTACGGCCGCAGGTGCCTACCTACAATCGTCGCCCGCATTGCGAAGCAGCTGATATGGCCTGGAATCAACCCGGTAGTTCGAACAACAACCCCTGGGGCAGAAACCGCTCCTCGGCGGTGGCGATCTCGACCAGGCCTTCAAGGACTGGCAGAAGCGCATCGAGTCGCTGTTTGGCGGCGGCGGCGGCGGGCGTTCGTCGACGCCACTGCTGATCATCATCGTCATCGCCATCGTCGCATCTGGATGGCGACCGGGCTTCTACCAGGTGCAGCCGGGCAACCAGGGCGTGGTGCAGCGCTTCGGCAAGCACGTCGAGACCGTGGGTGACGGCTGGGGCTGGCGGCTGCCCGTGGCCCATCGAAACGGTCACCAAGGTGGACGTCGCGGGCGTCAAATCCATCGCACTACAAGTCGCGCGTGCTCACCGCCGAACCGAACATGGTCGAGCTGCAGGTCGCCGTGCAGTACCGCATCAGGAACGCCGAGGACTATCTGTTCAAGGTGCGCGATCCGAAGGCCACGCTGGGCGAAGTCAGCGAGAGCGCCATTCGCGAAGTGGTCGGGCCGCAACGACCAGCAGGCCATCCTCGAAGCCGAGCCGCATCAAGATCGCTGCAGGACACGCGCGACGATCATGCAGCGCACGCTCGACCAGTACGGCGCCGGCATCGAAGTGCGCAGCGTGAACATCACCGACGTGCAGGTGCCCGAGGCCGTGCAGGCAGGCGCAGCGCGATTCGGTCAAGGCCGAGGCCGACCGCGAACGCATGATCAAGGAAGCCCAGGCCTACGCGAACGGCATCCTGCCGGTGGCCCAGGGCAACGCGGCGCGCGCGGTGCAGGAAGCCGAAGCCTACAAGTCGCAGGTCGTGCTCGCATGGCCACCGGCGACGCGCTCGCGCTTCTCGCAGCTCGCGCTGGCCTACGACAAGGCGCCGGCCGTGACCCGCGAGCGCCTGTACATCGAGACCGTGGAGAGCGTGCTCAAGTCCTCGCGCAAGGTGCATCATCGATTCGAAGAGCGGCAACGGCAACATGCTCTACCTACCGCTCGACAAGCTCATGGATCGCAATCGCGAATCGGATGCCAGCACGGTCACGGTGCGGCCGCCGGTGAGCGGTCGAGCCGGATCCGTGCGCCAGCCCCGGACTCACGCCAACGGGTGGAACGCTGATGGGCTCGCGCATTCTCGCAATCCTGGTGGTGCTGCTGGCGGTGATCGCTGCTGATCTCCAGCTCGACGCTTCGTGGTCGATGAGCAGGAACTCGCGCTGCGCGTGCAGCCTGTCGCAGATCAAGGGCGCGGACTTCAAGCCCGGCCTGCAGTTCAAGATCCCGTTCATCGACCGACGTGGTCAAGTTCGACCGGCGCGTGCTGACGCGTCAAGTTCAACGGCGAACAGTTCCTGACCAGCGAGAGCCAGGGCGCTGACCATCGACTACTACATCAAGTGGCGCATCCGCGATGCCGAGCAGTTCTACCAGGCGACCAGCGGCGGCGATGAAGGCCGCGCCGAGTCGCTGGTGGGCGACAACGATCCAGGACGGCATCAAGAACGCGGTCGCGCGCCGCACGCTCAAGGACATCGTGATCTCCGATCGCCAGGAGATCACCGGCGAGTTCATGCGCAGACGCCAGCGAGTCGCTGGCTGAGCTCGGCATCCAGCTCGTCGACGTGCGCCTGCAGCGCATCGACCTGCAGGAAGAAGTCGCCGCGCAGCGTGTACGAGAGCATGAAGCGCACGTTCGAGGGCATCGCGCGCAGCGCAGCGCGGCGAGGGCGAACGCGAAGACGCAGATCGTCACGGCCGAGGCCGAGCGCAAGCGCACCGAGCTCATCGCCAAGGCGCTGGCCGATGCGCAGCGCATCCGCGGCGAGGGTGATGCCGACCGCCGCGGCCATCTACGCGCACGGCGTACAACCGCAATCCCGAGTTCTATTCGTTCTAGCGCAGCCTGCAGGCGTACCGCAACGCGCTCGGCCGCGAAGGCGACGTGATGGTGATTTCACCGGACAGCGAGTTCTTCCGCTACCTCAAGAGTCCCGGCGCCGAACGCGAGCGCCGGACGCTATCCACTTTCGCATACTGATGTCGTCGTGCGCGCGGCTCATTATCATGGGCAAATTCGTCATCATCATCGGCACCCAGTGGGGCGACGAGGGCAAGGGCAAGGTCGTCGACCTGCTCACCGAGCGCGCCGCCGCGGTGGCGCGCTTCCAGGGCGGACACAACGCCGGCCACACGCTGGTCATCGGCGGCAAGAAGACCGTGCTGTCGCTGATTCCCTCGGGAATCCTCCACAAGAACGTGCAGTGCCTGATCGGCAACGGCGTGGTGCTGTCGCTGGAAGCGCTGTTCCGCGAAGCGCAGACCCTGATCGACACCGGCGTGGACGTGTTCGCGCGCCTGCGCGTCTCGCCCAACTGCCCGCTGATCCTGCCGTCGCACGTCGCGCTCGACAAGGCGCGCGAGGCGGCGCGCGGCGCCAACGCCATCGGCACCACCGGCCGCGGCATCGGCCCCGCCTACGAAGACAAGGTGGCGCGGCGCGCGGTGCGCGTGCAGGACCTGTTCCAGCGCGAGAAATTCGCCGCCAAGCTCGGCGAGATCCTCGACTTCCACAACTTCACGCTGCAGCACTACTTCAAGCAGCCCGCGGTCGATTTCCAGAAGACGCTCGACGAGCAGCTGTCGTACGCCGAGCGCGTGCGGCCGCTGGTCAGCGACATCACGCAGACGCTGGCGGCGCTGCGCGAGCAGAAGCGCCGACGTGATGTTCGAAGGCGCGCAGGGCGCCATGCTCGACGTCGACCACGGCACCTATCCGTTCGTCACCTCGTCGAACACCACCGGCGGTTTCGCCGGCACCGGCACCGGCCTGGGGCCGCGTGCGTTCGACTACGTGCTCGGCATCGTGAAGGCCTACACCACGCGCGTGGGCGCGGGGCCGTTTCCCACCGAGCTGTTCGACGAATACGGCGAGCATCTGTCGCGCGTCGGGCACGAGTTCGGCGCGGTCACCGGGACGCAAGCGCCGCTGCGGCTGGTTCGACGCGGTGGCGCTGCGCCGCTCCATCATTCATTCGAGCGTGTCGGGCCTGTGCCTCACCAAGCTCGACGTGCTCGACGGCCTCGACTCGCTGCAGATCTGCGTCGGGTATACAAGTCCGAACGGCATCGGTGAGCAGGCGAGCCGCCGCATGTTCGCGGACGCGTTCGCGGACGTCGAGCCGGTGTACGAGGAAATGCCGGGCTGGAAGGAATCCACCATCGGCGTCACCTCGTACGGCGCTCTGCCGCTGAACGCGCGCAACTACCTCGAGCGCCTGCAGGCACTCGCCGGCGTGCCGATCGACATCATCTCGACGGGGCCGGATCGCGATCAGACCATCGTGCTGCGGCATCCGTTCGACTGACCGCGCCGCGCGGCGCTGACAATCGTGGCGATTTGAAATAGCCACTCCGACAGATATCGGCGACCGCGCGCTCGCTTGCGGAAAAACTATCGCGCCTAACTAACAAAGATCGTCGAGGCCGGGAGCCGCCGCGGTTCTTATACTGGCGCGGATGATGCAACTCGCGACACAGAAGCGGCGGCGGTCCGTGCGCGGTGCCGCTGCCGGACAGGTGCCCTGGTGTCTGTTTCTCGATGTCGATGGCACGCTGCTCGAGACTGGCGCGGAACATCCGCAGGCCGTGGTCGTGGATGACGCACCTGATGCCGCTGCTGGAGCGGCTTGCGCCGCGCGGCCGGCGGCGCGCTGGCGCTCGTCAGCGGCCGCACGATCGCCGATCTCGACCGCCTGTTCGGCGCGCTGCAGATCTGCCGGCCGCCGGGCATGCATGGCTGCGAAGCGGCGCGACGCGCGCGGCGTGCTGCACGTCGCCCCGGTGGCGCTCGAACAGCTCGCCGAGTACGCGCCGGGTCTGCAGCGAGCTGGCCGCGCAGCCATCCCGGCCTCATGCTCGAGGACAAGGGGCGCGGGACTCGCGCTGCATTTCCTCAAGGCGCCCGCAACTCGAGACGCAGGTGCGCGCCGAAGTCGCGATGCTGGCAGCGCCGCTGGTGCCGAATTTCACGGTGCTCGACGGTCACGCGGTGATCGAGGTGAAACCCGCCGCGCACACCAAGGACAGCGCCGTGACTGCCTTCATGCGACGAAGAGCCGTTCAGCGGGCGCACTGCCGATCTTCATCGGCGACGATCAGACCGACTACGGCGGCTTCGCGGCCGTGCGCCGCTGCGAGCGGCACTTGCGATCGCGGTCGGGCCCGCGTGAAATCCGAGTGGTGGTTGCCGGGCCCCAGGCCGCCGTGCATCGCTGGCTCGAGCAGCTGGCGGGGCGCCCGTGAACTACGGCGTGATCGGCAACTGCCAGGTGGCGGCGCCTCATCGACGAGCAGGCGCGGCTGGTGTGGGCCTGCCTGCCGCGGCCCGATGGTGACCCGGTGTTCTCCGCGCTGCTGCAGAAGGAGGGCGGTGATTCGGAGAAGCGGCGTGTTCGCCATCGACATGGTGGACCTCACGCGCACCGAGCAGAACTACCTGCGCAATTCGGCCATTCTCGAGACGCGGCTGTACGACGCGCACGGCGGCGTCATGCGCATCGTGGATTTCGCGCCGCGATTCCGCACGCGCGGACGGCGTATTCCGGCCGATGATGTTCGTGCGCGCCGTCGAGCCGCGTCGAACGGCCGCCCGACGTCTGCGACTGCGGCTTGCGTCCCACCGCGAGTTACGGCGAACGCTGCGAGCCCGGGCATCTCCGGCAGCCATCACATCCGTTTCGCCGCCGAGGGCACTGCATTACCGCGTCACCACCGACGCGTCGCTGGCCGCGCTGCTGGAAAACCGTCCGCGTGGTGCTGGAGCAGCCGCTGCACTTCATCATCGGCCCGGACGAGACGCTGCAGGAGTCGCCCGCGGCGCTGGCGCGCGAGTTCCTCGGCGTCCACGCTTTACCTACTGGCAGGAGTGGGTGCGCACGCTCGCGGTGCCCGCCGACTGGCAGGACGCGGTGATCCGCGCCGCGATCACGCTGAAGCTGTGCACCTACGAGGACACGGGCGCGGTGCTGGCCGCGTTGACCACGTCGATTCCCGAGGCCGCCAACAGCGCGCGCAACTGGGACTACCGCTACTGCTGGCTGCGCGACAGCTACTTCGTGATCCAGACGCTCAATCGCCTCGGCGCGACGCGCACCATGGAGGCCTATCTGCATTTCATCGACCACATCATCGCCGCGTCGAACGGCCGACAGCGCTGCAGCCGCTGTACGGCATCACCGGCGATCCGCGCGCCGAGGAGAGGATCGTCACCAGCGCTTACCGGCTATCGCGGCATGGGGCCGGTGCGCTTCGGCAACCTGGCGGCCGAGCAGGTACAGCACGACGTGTACGGCTCGGTGATCCTCGGCGGCCACGCAGTTGTTCTTCGACGAGCGGCTGGTGCGCTCCGGCGACCAGACCCTGCTCGAGCGGCTGTACCGGCTCGGCAAACGCGCGGTGGCGACCTTCGAGGAACCGGACGCCGGGTCCGTGGGAATTTCGCGGCAAGCTGCAGCGCCACACGTTCTCCGCGGCGCATCTCCTGGGCCGGCTGCGACCGCCTCGGCCGAATCGCGCGGCGGGTCGGCGATGACATCGCGGCGCGCGACTGGAGTGCGCGCGCCAGCTACATGCGCCAGGAGATCCTCACCGGCGCGTGGAGCGAAGAGCGCCAGGCGTTCACCTCTGCGTTCGGCAATCGCGACCTCGATGCCACGGCGCTGCTGTTGCCGGAGCTCGGGCTGCTGCCGGCCACCGATCCGCGTTTTCTCAAGACCCTCGAGCGTATCGAGAGAGGAGCTGCGCGTCGGCGACCTGCTGTTCCGTTACAAACACGCCGACGACTTTCGGACGCGCCGGAGAACGCCTTCACGATCTGCGCGTTCTGGTACGTGAACGCACTGGCGGCGGCCGGGCGCGTCGACGAGGCGCGCGAGCGCTTCACGCGGCTGCTGGCGCGACGCAATCCGCTCGGCCTGCTGTCCGAGGACATCCAGCCCGCGAGCGGCGAGCTCTGGGGCAATTTTCCGCAGACCTACAGCATGGTGGGAGTGATCGGCAGTGCGCTGCGCCTGTCACGCAGCTGGGAGGAAATCGTATGAGCCGGCTGGTTGCCGTTTCGAACCGCATATCCGTGCCCAAGCGCGGCGCCGCGCCCGGCGGGCTCGCGGTGGGATTGCTGGCCGCCATGCAGGCGCGCCGCGGACTGTGGTTCGGCTGGGATGGCGAAACCGCGGATGTCGCCGCCGACGGAACCATCGGTGGCGCGCAAGGAAGGCGTGACCTTCGCGTCCATCGACATCGACCAGAGCCGAATATCGCGACTTCTACCTCGGCTTCTGCAACGGCGCGCTGTGGCCGCTGTTCCACTACTTCGTCGACGGCTTCCGATACAGCGACGACCACTACGAGGCATACCAGCGCATGAACCAGCGCTACGCGCGCGTGCTGCTGCCGCTGCTCGAGCCCGGACGATCATCATCTGGGTGCACGACTATCACCTGCTTTCCGCTGGCGCAGAAGCTGCGCGACGGCGGGCGCCGACGCAGCCCATCGGCCTGTTCCTGCACATTCCGTTTCCCAACATCGAAGTGCTGCGCGCGCTGCCGGTGTACGGCGAACTGCTGCAGGCCATGCTGGCCTACGACGTGCTCGGCTTTCAGACCGAGACCGATCGCGACGCCTTCCGCGGCGCGGCGGCGTTACGTGTGGGGACGCAGGTGCTCGACTCCCGCCAACACGCGTCACGGTCGGCGGCCGACGGGTCGATCACCGGGTGTATTCCCGATCGGCGTGGACGTCGATGCCATCCAGCGCGAGGCCAGCGAGAATCGCTGTCCACCGACGCGTGCAAGCGCATGATCGCCGGATGCTGGGCCGCCGGCTCATGATCGGCGTCGACCGCCTCGACTACAGCAAGGGGCTGGTCGAGCGCTTCCAGAGCCTACGAACGATTCCTCGAGACTCATCCGAGAACCAGAACCGCGTGACGTTCATGCAGATCGCGCCGCTGTCGCGCGCCGACGTGCGCGCGTACGCCGAGATCCGCCGCGACCTCGAGCAGACCACGGGACGCACCAACGGCCGCTTCGCGGACACCGACTGGACGCCGATTCGCTATCTCAACCGGAACTTTCCGCACGACGTGCTCATGGGCTTCATGCGCTCGGCGCAGGTGGGCATCGTCACGCCGGTGCGCGACGGCATGAACCTGGTGGCCAAGGAGTTCGTCGCGGCGCAGGACCCGGCCGATCCTGGTGTGCTGATCCTTTCGACGCTCGCGGGTGCGGCGCGCGAGCTCGGCAGCGCCGTCATGGTCGAATCCCTACGACACCGCGTGGCATGGCACATGCCATCCAGCAGGCGTTCAACATGCCGCTCGCCGAGCGGCGCGAGCGTCACCAGGCCATGCTGGACGTACTGCGCCGCAATTCGCTCTCGGCCTGGCATTCGAGTTTCGTGCGGACGCTCGAGTCGCGGCACCGAGCCGCGCCTCAAGCGGCGCACCGGGATGATCCCGCACCATGCCGGCGCATGACGCCGTCGCAGGACACTAACAAGCGCGACGTACGGGCTGCCCTGGCGCTGATGGGTGCCGGTGATGCTGGCCATGCTCATCGCGAATTCGCCGCTTGGCCTCGAATCTACCAGGCCCCGCTGCTCAGGCGCACGCGGCCATCGGCATCGCGCCGTTCGCACTCGACTAAGAGCGTGCTCCACTGGGTCAACGACGGACTCATGGCGATCTTCTTTCTGCTGGTCGGCATAGAGATCAAGCGCGAATACCTGGCCGGCGAACTGTCGAGTCCACGCCGCGCAGTATTGCCCGCCATCGCCGCGATCGGCGGCATGCTCGCGCCGGCGCTGGTCTATGCCTGGTGCAATCGCGGGCAGCGGCGTGCTGCTCGCCGGGTGGCCTATTCCCACGGCCACCGACATCGCGTTTGCGCCGTAGGCGTTCTGCGCATTGCTGGGAACGCGGGCGCCGCCGTGACTGCGAATTTTTCTGCTGGCGCTCGCGGTCATCGACGACCTCGGCGCGCATCGTGCTGATCGCCGCACTGTTCACCTCGAAACTGTCCTGGCTGGCGCTGTTACTGGCGGTGCTCTGCCTGGCGGTGCTGCTGCGGCTCAACCGCGCCGGGGTCACGCGCACGTGGCCATACGTGCTGGTGGGATTCCTGGCTATGGCCGTCGGTACTCGGGTCAGGCGTACACGCGACGCTCGCGGGCGTGACGCTGGCGCTGGCGATTCCGCTGTCACGCGAATTTCACGGCGGCACCGCGGCGAAGCTCGAGCACGCGTTGTATCCGTGGGTGGCGTTCGTCAATCCTGCCGTTATTCGCACTCGCCAATGCCGGAGTGTCACTGGCCAATATCAGCCTCGCCGATTTCACGCATCCGGTGACCGCGGGCATCGTGCTCCGGAATGCTGGTCGGCAAACTCGCCGGTGTGTTCGGCTTTACATGGCTGGCCGTGCGACTGGGTCTCGGCACCTTGCCCGGCGGCATCCGCTGGAGTCACGTGTTTGGAGTGGCGTTGCTCACCGGAATCGGTTTCACCATGAGCCTGTTCATCGGCTCGCTGGCATTCCCCGACGACACTCTGCACGGCCAGGTGCGGCTGGGTGTGTGCTGCTGGGATCGACCTGCGCGGCGATCGTGGGCATTTGCATGGCTGCGCGCGGTGTCAGCACGTCCACGTTGAAGTCGTCTGGCATGAGGCCAAGAGTCCCACTTCCGCGCAATGCGTGCCGCGCAAACCCTGATGGGGTCAGAGTTCGCCGTCGGCGTAGGGAGGACCCGCATTGTCGACGATTGCGTCCGAGCAAGACTTCGTGAGGGGATCGGTTTTCGCAGGAAGGCGGAGCCATCTCGCGCGCCGGTCCTTCTGGATCTGCGGGTCGTTGCTTCCCGAGATCAGGACCGCACGGGCAACTCGGAGGCCGGTCACCGTCGGATGCACAGCCAGTTCAAGTCCCGTCATGCCACCCAGATGAATATCCGCCAGCAGGCAGGCGGGCCTTCAGAATCCTCGCGACCAGCAGAATTCTTCCGGCGCTCTCCGAAACGTCGCGCACCGATAGCCGGCGGCGCCGGCAGCCGCCTTTCGAGGGCTTTCAGCGCACGGAGGCATCGTCGTCGACGATGGCGATGTGGTTTAACGGGTGTGGGCATGAACGGCTTTGCGGATTCCGGGGCGCGTTATGCCCGCCGGCGCGGTGCGCCGTCTTGCTGCTATCCGCCAACCGGGTTGTTTTTGGCTGCCACCGTGCAAGAACGACGCGAACCGTCTCGGGGTAATTCCCCGGCATCCACCCGCATGCACGTTCGTCACTCGCGCTCCGTGGGTCGAATCCCTTAGTGCTATTGGCGTGGCGGCGCGACTCGCCGCCATCCACGCGCGCAAGCAAGGCGTCGCCCTGCGGCCGCTGCTGCAGAAGGTCGGGCCTGACGGCACAGGAACTCGCGGATGTGCGTGCGTACGCGCGTGCCCGTGGGCGCCCAGATCGAGAGCTGGCACCGAACCGGATAGCCGAGGCGCTCGATGACGACATGCTCGGATTTCACCTCGCGCTGAAACTCGACTCCGCTGCCGGAGCCGGGCTGCGTTCTATTACGTCCTCGCCTCGTCGGATACCCTGTTTGAAAGCTCTTCGAACGTGGCGCGCGTTTTACTTCGCTGGTCAACGAGGGCGTGCGTGGCGCAGCAACTCATCCCACGGACGCCCGTCTCCGGTCTTGCGCTGGTCTACACCGGTGTGCGCCGCCCAGGACGATCGGCATCCAGCTCGAATTCTGGTTCTACGGCGCTGCAGCCAGCATCTGCCGGCAGCTCACCGGCAAACAGGAAGCTGAGGCTTCGGCGCGGGTGCGGCTTCGACCCATCAGCGCGCGCCGGGCCTACGCTGCACTCGCGCGCTTCCTGGGAACTGTGCCGTGGAGTACGGCGCCGCGCGCGACGAATTCCTGTTCGATCGCGAAAGCCGGTCGGTTGCCGATCACGAACGCCGACCCGTACCTGAACCGCCTGCTCATCGAGGTGTCCGAAGAGACACTGTCGCGCCAGAGAGCGCGCGCATCCAGTTCATTCGCGGCGCGCGTCGAGAACGCGATTGCGCCGCTGCTGCCGCATGGCAGAAGTGCGCTCGCGTCGAAGATCAGCTCGCCGACTTACCGTCAGTGAGTGAGCGCACCTTTGCGCGCCGCCTCGAGGAAGAAGGCTTGACGTTTTCAAAGCTCCTCGATCGCTTGCGGCTCGAGCTGGCACATGCGCTACCTCGTTGACGAAGAGTTGGCGATTTCCAAGGTGGCACTGGCTGCTGGGTTTCAAGGAAGTGGGGCGTTCTCGCACGCCTTCCGCCGCTGGACGGGCGTCGCCCAGTGAGTGGCGCGGCACGGGCAGTAAACCGGTCCGAAGGGCCGATCTGAGTACGGCAGTCGGCAATGCCCCTAGGTCCCATTTCCCGCCCGGCGTCGCCAGCGAACCCTGCCAAGGTGGAGTTTTCGCCTTCCCTTCTCGACTGGCTATCGCAGTACCGGGCCGACTGGTTGCGCCCCGATGTTCTCGCGGGCCTGACAACCGGCTGCCGTGGTGATTCCGAAAGCCATGGCGTACGCGACCGTGGCGGGGCTGCCGGTCGAGATCGGCATCTACACTGCAATCGCTGCCGCCGCTGGTTTACGCCGTGCTCGGCACGGCGCGGGTGCTCAGCGTGACCACCACCACCACCATTGCCATCCTGGTCGGGCGCGGAGCTCAGCGACGGTGGTGCCCGATGGCGATCCGCTGCGACTGCTGCAGGCGCTCGCGACGCTGGCAATGCTGGTCGGCGTGTTTCTGATGCTGGCGTCGCTGCTGCGACTCGGGATTCTTCGCCGACTTCGTCTCTCATCCCGTGCAGGTGGGATTCAAGGCCGGCATCGGCTGCGTGATCATCGCCGACCAGGTGCCCAAACTACTCGGGCATCAAGATCCACAAGGAAGGATTCTTCCGCGACGTGTTGGCCATCCTGTCGAAGCCGTACCGAAAGCGGTGCTCATCACCGTCGTGCCATCGGCTTCGGCACGATTGCCGTGCTGGCGCTGATCGAAAAGGTCAGGCCCAAGTGGCCCGCGCCGCTGATCGTGCTGGGCGCGGCCATCGGCGCCACCGCCATCTGGGCGCTGCAGACCCGGGGCGTGTCGGTGGTCGGAGCCGTGCCTTCCGGTCTGCCGTCGTTCCGCCTGCCGGATCTGACGCTGGCGCAGCTGATGTGGCCGTGGGCGCTGGGCATTGCGCTCATGAGCTTCACCGAGACCATCGCCGGTGGGGCGCGCCTTCGCACGCACCGACGATCCGCTGCTGCGGCCCAACGCCGAGCTGTTCGCCACCGGCGCGGCCAGTCTGCCTGGGCGGATTCCTCGGATCCATGCCCGCGGGCGGCGGCGCCTCGCAGACCGCGGTGAATCGCATGACCGGCGCGCGCACCGCAGGTGTCAGGTGCGATCGAGCTGCGTTGGCGGCGGTGCTCGCGGCATTGTTCCTGTCGCCGTTCATCGCGCTGATGCCGCAGGCGCGCTCGCGGGCGTGGTCATCGTCGTACTCGCTGGGACTCGATCCAGCCGCTGGACTTCCGCGCCATGCTGCGCGTGCGGCGCACGGAGTTCATCTGGGCGGTGGTGGCGATGCTGGGCGTGATGGTACTCGGCACGCTGCAGGGCATCCTCGTCGCCATCATCGTGCTCGCGTGGTCGCGCTCGGCTACCAGGCGGCCAATCCCAATGTGTACGTGCTCGGGCGCGAACCCGGGACCACGCTAGTTCCGGCCGCGCTCGCCGGAACATCCCGATGACGAGTTCGTGCCGGGTCTGCTGACTCACGCAGGCTGGAAGGCAGGCTGTTCTTCCTCAATGCCGAGCGCGTCGTCGAAAAGTCTGCGCGCGCTGCATGAACTGAATCACCGGCCGCGCGTGCTGGTGCTCGACCTGCGCGCGGTATTCGATCTCGAATACTCGGCGCTCAAGACTATTACCGAGGCCGTGGAGCGGGCGCGCTCGCAAGGGCGCCGAGATCTGGCTCGGCGCGCTGCAGCCCGAGGTGCTCGCCGTGATAAGACGTTCGCCGCTGGGCGAGACGCTCGGCCCAGAGCCGGATGTTCACTTCGATCGACACCGCGGTGAAAAAGTACGGTAGAAATTCCGCGCACGGCATGCCGCATTGCCATGCGTAAGTCCAGTGAAGACACCCGCAAGAAGGAGATCGGCACGATCGCCGTGCTGCGTGGCTCAACAATTCCGGCTGCCGCGCGCCCTGGACGATGAAGAAGGTGGATCGCGGCGAGAACTCTGTCGCGATGACCTCCAGTTCCTCGAGTGAGGTCAAGCAAGCGATTCCGGCCAGGTGAACGACCTGGTCGCGAAGCATCCCGAATACAGGAACATCGTAGACAAGCTCTGCGGCGCTGTATGCGGCAGATCACGCCGCAAGGGCCTCGAGAACGAACGAAGCGCGGGAACGGCAAAGAAGCCATGAACCGAAGAATGACACCAGTCATGCGCACCCTGGCAAGGACTACGACAAGGATACTCAAGAGGCTGCACGGCGAGCTCGTGAAGTTGCAGCAGTGGGTGGTGCACGAGGGACTCAAGGTCTGCATCGTCTTCGAGGGGCGCGACGGCGCGGGCAAGGGCGGCACGATCAAGGCGATCACCGAGCGCGTGAGCCCGCGCGTGTTCCGCGTCGTCGCGCTGCCCGCGCCGACGCGACCGCGAGAAGAGCCAGATGTACGTGCAGCGCTATCGTGCCGCACCTGCCGGCGGCCGGCGAAGTCGTGATCTTCGATCGCAGCTGGTACAACCGCGCCGGCGTCGAGCGCGTCATGGGTTTCTGACCGAGATGGACGGCGTCGAAGCGCTTCCTGCGAGGTCGTGCCGCGCGTCGAGCAGGCCATCGTCGATTCCGGGCATCATCCTCATCAAGTACTGGCTGGAGGTGCAGCGCGGAGGAGCAGACGCGCCGCCTCGAGGATCGCATCGACGATCGGCGCAAGATCTGGAAGCTCTCGCCGATGGACCTCAAGTCCTACAGCCGCTGGTACGACTACTCGCGCGCGCGCGACGACATGTTCGCCGCCACCGATTCGCCGCACGCGCCCTGGTACGTCGTGCCGAGCGACGACAAGCGGCGCGCGCGCCTCAACGTGATCCACCACCTCCTCGAGCACGGTGCCGTACAAGCCGATGCTCCGTGGAGAAGATCAAGTTTCCTAAGCGCCAGAAGCGCGGCGGCTATCTGCGAAACCCAAATATCCAGTACAAGTACGTCATGCCCTGTATCAGACATATATAAGAATGTGGGTTGTGCCCCCATTCTTCAATGCGCGGCCGCCGCGTCGGGCGCCGGGCCGGCGCGCTGCGTGGTGCTCTTCTTCAGCAGGAACACCAGCGGCACCATGAACAGGTAGCTGAACGTGATCAGCTTGAATACATCGAGCATGGCGCCCATCTGCGCCTGCCGCCCCATCTCTCGCGCGCCACCACGGCAAGAGCCTGCGCGGATCGGTGGGTGGCAGGTGCATGCGCCGCATGTACTCCACCAGCGCCTCGTGATACTGGCGAGACATATGCGCCGAGCTCATTCCAGAGGATCTGCGACTGGTGCGCGAGCAGTGTCGTGACGATGGAAATGCCCGACGGCCGGACCGCGATCGGTGCGCACCAGGCTGAAAAGGCCCGCGGCCTCAGCCATGCGGCTGGCGATCGAGCGTCGCGTGGCAACACGTCGAAAGCGGCACGAACACCGAGCCCGAGGCCGATGCCCTGCAGGAACGCCGGCCAGATGATGTTCAGCTGGGTGACGTCGAGCGAGTAGTAAGTCATGCCGTATGGAGCCGAGCGCGCCGAACGGCCAGGCCCGGTCAGCACCAGGTAGCGCGCGTCAACGTGCTGATCACCAGCCGTCCGACCACGATCATGGTGATGGCGGTGGCGATTCCGCGCGGCGCCATGAGAACGCCGGTGGTGACGATCGGGGTAACCCAGCAACCTCTCAGCAAGATGGGTTGCAGCACCAGACCCGCCGAACATGCCGAGCGCCCATGCAGGCGATGATCAGCGACGACATGCCGAAGTTCCGGTCCGCGAAAATGCGCACGTCGAAGATCGCAACGGCGGGACTGCCGCAGGCTGTGCGCGATGAATACCGCAATGCCGACGATCGCCGCGGCTGCGGCCGCCAGCGAATGTCCAGCCGCTTCGAACCAGTCCTGCTGATTGCCGCGATCGAAAACGTACTGCAGGCCGGCGATGCCAGATGGCCATGAATCCGAAGCCGAACCAGTCCATGCGCCGTGCGCGCCGCCTGGGAATCCGGGACGAACTGCGCCGCCAGGAACCAGCGACGAGAAGCCCGACGGGCAGGTTGATGTAGAACGTCCAGCGCCAGCTGGCGATGTCGGTGAGCCAACCCGCCGAGAGTCGGGCCGGCGACCGGACCCACCATCACGCCCAATCCCCAGATCGCCATCGCCTTGCCGCGCTCGTGCGGTGGATAGGCGTCGGCCATGATCGCCTGTGACAGCGGCACCAGCGCCGCACCGAACACGCCTTGCAGCAGACGGAAGAACACGATCTGCGCAACCGCTCTGCGAGATGCCGCACAGCGCCGATGCGGCGACAAAGCCCGCGATGCAAATGAGCAGGAATCGCTTGCGGCCCCACACGTCGGTGAAATAGCCGGTGAGCGGCATGAAGATCGCGGATGACACCAGGTAACTGGTGAGAACCCAGCTGATCTGGTCCGAAGTCGCACCGAGTTCGCCCCTGCATGTGGGGCAGCGCGACATTGACGATGGTCGTGTCGAGCACCTGGATGAGCGTCGCCGACATCACGGCCAGCGTGATCATCAGGCGGCTGGCTGCGGGCGGTGTCGCCGCCACCTCGCCGAATGCGGGGCTCGCGCTCACGACGCGGGAATATCCATCGCCACCAGGATGCTGCATGAAACCTTGTGCAGCAGCGTGGATTCTTCGTCTTCACTCCACCACTTGGCGAGGCGGCCGCGATACCGGTGCCCCATTACGATCAGATCCGCGCCGATGCGGCTGGCCACTTCGGGGATGTGCACCATCGGATTGCCGAAGACCAGTTGCCCTTCCGCGGGCACTCCATGTTCCCGGAGCCATGAAACGCCCTCGGTGAGCAATGCCTGTGCGGTCTCCTCTTCGCAGCGCACCAGCTCAGGCGTGATGCCTTCGGGAACCGCTGTCGACAGCATGTTGTTGCAGATGGCCAGTAGATAGGCGTGCGACTTCATCGCCATCGCCACATCGGCCCCTGGCGCAGGGCGCGCCGCCCTTCCACCGTACCGTCGTAGCAGAGAAGTATCTTGCTGGAACATGGCGCACCTATTCCGGCGCGGCGATATGGACCGTGGCGGTGGTGCCGATGCGCAACGGCAGCGCGGCAACCGGGTCCAGCAGGCGCACGCGCACCGGCACGCGCTGGGTCACCTTGACCCAGTTGCCGGTGGCATTCTGCGCGGGCAGGAGCGAAAACGCCTGGCCTGCGCCGCCCGACAGGCTGGTTACTTCGCCCTTGAATTCGTGGTCTTTGTACATGTCGACCACGATCGTCGCCTTCTGACCCGGCTTGATGCGGCGCAGCTCGGTCTCCTTGAAGTTGGCGTCCACCCAGAATTCCCTGTCGCCGATCACGGTGAAGATGGGGACGCCGCTCTGGACCATGCTGCCGGGACGCATCTCGAAGTTCGCGATCAAACCACTCGCTGGCGCGGTGACTCGCGTATGCGCGAGATCGAGGTTGGTTTGTGCGAGCTTCGCCGCCGCCGCGCGCACCGCGGCGTTCTGCGCGCCGGCCTTGCCCAGGGCACTGGTGGCCTGCTCGAGATTCGCCTGCGCGGCGCTCGACCGAGGCGGCTGCCATGCTGCGCTTCCGTGGCCGTGGTCTCAGCGCTTTGCTTCGATATCAGCTTTTGTTTCGTGAGTCTCGATGGCGCGTTGCTCGGTCGACTGCGCGTTGTGCAGCTCGGCGGTGCGTTGCTCGACCATTGCGCGAGCCGCCGCGACCGCCGCGCGATCCTGCGAGCTCGATTGATAGGACAGCTCGAGCTGTGCTTCGGCCGCATCCACCGCCAGCTGGTACGGCTGCGGGTCGATCTCCAGCAGCAGGTCGCCGCGCCTGACCGCCTGCTGGTCCTGGACCCAGATCCTGATCACCGGGCCCGACACCTGCGCGGCCATTTCGATGCGATCCGCATTCAGGTAGGCGTTGTCGGTGCTCACGTAGAGCTGCGACAGGCGCCAGTAGTGGACTCCGAACCCGAGGGCAACCAGCAGGATGACGGCCGCGATGCCCATCTTGATGAGCTTGGCTGGTGAGGCGCGATTCCTCACGACCGGAGTTGTTGGTTCGTCCATGCAGGGTCCATTTTCTTATTCCAGCCAGCCGCCCTCGAAGCCCGCGCGCCTCAGGCCGCGCTGGATGTACTGGTTGCGTTTCATGACGCTCCAGATGAGCTCACTACGATAGTTCTCGATCATCGAGATGATCGGCCCCCTGGTCGATACCCAGGTATGCGTCGTCCACCCAGCCCACGCCGCGCACGCGTCGGCCGTGCTTGAGACGGCACGTCGTAGTCGAAGCTCGGGTTGAAAGCGTCGACGAAACCGTACTTGCCATAGATGTGGCGGCCGTACTGCTTGTGCATGGCATGCGATGGCCGGAAGCACGACTCTCCGGCGCGAAGGGCAGTGAGCCGATGGACGCCGTTGGGGCGATGGTGCCGTCGTCATGTGTCTCGTACAGTCCGATGCCACGCGCGGCGTACGAGTAGAACTGCCGCGTCTGGCCGAGATAGTCCAGCTTGAACCATCCGGGCCCGTCGGATGCCGTGAGTCCCCAGATGTTCGGGCCCGTAACCGCGCCAGTCCATCGGGTTGCGAATCGCATAGGCGCGCTGCGACAGCACGCGCGCGGCGGCTGTTCTCGAAGTAATCCATGCTGAGCGGCCACATGAATTCGTCCTTGATGCCGCGCAGGTCGAGCCAGACCTGGCTGAGTACTGGTGGCCGAACATGGGACCGAAGGTGAGATGCGTCTGACCCTCCACCGTGCCCCAGGCGCGATAGTAGTCAGAGGTCCAGGCCACCCAGGTGCTGGCCGTGGCCGGGTAGATAGGCGACCCCAGGGCCAGCACGAAGACCAGCATGGCCTCGTTGTATCCGCGCCAGTCGTGGCGGCCAAATTCCAGTTCCGGACTCCACGCCATGCGGATGTCGGGCGCGAGCATGGCCCAGGGCCAGTTCACGCGCTTGTACAGTTCATCTGCCAGCCGCCGGATTTCCACTTCTTCGGCCTGGTCCTGGTCGAAGTATCCGCCGACGAACAGTACGCCAGCGATGAGCAGCGCGGTATCGACGGTAGACAGCTCCGAATCGCCGTAGCGCCGGCCGGTGCCGAAATTGACGAAGTGATAGAAGAATCCCTGGTAGCCCGTGGCCTCGTCGGGTGACGTGCCCTGCTGGGCCTCGAACAGGAAACGCAGCGTGGTCAGCACGCGCGCACGGGCGGCGGCGCGCGTCACGTAGCCGCGTTCCACGCCGATGGCGTAGGCATTGAGCGCGAAGCCGACCGCGGCGATGCTCGAGAAGGGCGGTCGCGGCCAGCGGTCGGGGATCAGGCCGGTGCCGGGCTCGGCCGTATCCCAGAAGAAATTGAAGGTGCGCTCTTCCAGTTCCTCGAGCAATGGGTCGAGCTGCCTGGCGGGCACCACGGGCGTGGCGCGCACCACCACGGGATCGAGGTTCGGCTCATGGGTCTTCGCAGGCCGTCAGTACCAGAACGCCGAATGCGAATCCGCCGGCAACCGCGAGACAGCCACGCCAGGTCAGCGCGTGGATCATGCTGCCACGGGCGCCTGGCAACATCGCGCGATGAACTGCTCGTGCGGCGGCATCGACGGCCACGCAGCTGGCGACGACGCCGCGCACGCTCTCACCGAGTTTCGCGAGCTCCGCGTCGGTGACGCCGTCCACCAGCGGGTGATACGCTGGCGGGAATGATGCGTTGTCCGATCATCACCTGCACCCAGCTCGTGAGGGCGAACATCTCGTCCGCATTGCGATAGAAGCGTCCGCTGTCGCGAAACAGCCGAATGACGTTTTCGAGCGGCTCCGGGATCGACATGGTGCCGCAGTAACGCCAGAACTCGGTGTCGCGACGCTCGAGTGGCATGGTAATGCAGGATCAGGAAGTCGCGGATGCGCTCCATTTCGAACTGCCGCCTCGGCGTTGTAGCGCTCCTGCAGCGACGCTGTTCATGTGCCGGTCGGGCAGCATCTGATCAGCCGCGCGATGCCGGACTGGATCAGGTAGATGCTGGTCGATTCGAGCGGTTCGAGGAAGCCGCTGGCGAGGCCCAGCGCCACACAATTGCGATTCCACATCCTGGCGCCGGCGTCCGGTGGTGAAACGCAGCATCCGCGGCTCGGCAAGCGCGCGGCCATCGAGATTGGCCAGCAGCGTGGCAGCGGCCTCGTCGTCGCTGATGTACGCGCTCGAATACACGTAGCCGTTGCCGGTGCGGTGCTGCAGCGGAATGCGCCACTGCCAGCCCGCGGTGCGCGCCGTCGAGCGCGTGTACGGCGTGGCGGGTGCGGCTTTCTCGCTGGGCACGGCCACGGCGCGATCGCAGGGCAGCCAGTGCGTCCAGTCCTCGTAGCCGGTCTTCAACGCCTGCTCGATGAGCAGGCCGCGGAATCCCGAGCAATCGATGAACAGTTCCGCCGGCGATCTTCGTGCCGGACTTCAGCGTCACCGATCTCGATGAAGCCATCTTCAGGACGCAGCGTGACGTCGACGACTTCGCCTTCGACGCGCCGCACGCCGCGCGCCTCGGCATAGCGCCGCAGGTACTGCGCGTAAAGACCCGCGTCGAAGTGGTAGGCATAGGCCACCTGCGACAGTGGGGAACCCTGGGAACGTCCGTGGCGCCGGACATGAACTTGCCCGTGCGGTGCGGCTGCGGTGTTCAACGAGTAGTCGCCGAGGTCGCGGGCCTGGCCCTGATGGTGCAGCTTCAGCCAGTACTGGTGGAACGGCAGCGACGCGATATTCATGCCCGATGCTGCCGAAGCCGTGGATGTATCGCGAGCCGATGCTGCCCCAGTCGACGAACTGGATACCGAGCTTGAAGGTGCCGCGAACCGCACGCACGAAATCGACTTCGTCGATCTGCAGCGTATTGTTGAAGGCGCGCAGGTGCGGCACCGTGGCTTCGCCGACGCCCGACCGTGCCGATATCCTCGGATTCGATGAGCTGGATCGACACGGGGACTCCGAGCGTGCGCGCCAGCGCCGCGGCGGCCATCCAGCCCGCGGTTCCGCCGCCGATGATGACGATACTCCGGAGGCGCGCGTCCTCGGCGATGACGCCTGCGCCAGTTGCCGTCACTCAGAATTTCACGCCGAACGATCTCGCGGATGGTGCGCGGAAAGCCCGTGATATTGCCGATGGGATTCAATCGACCGCCAACCGATCCATCAGGTCCGACGGTGTCGAGATAGTCGACCAGGTTTTCCTCGTTGGTGACGTTCAGCATGTCGACGCGCAGGTAGAACGAGGCGACATCGCGGACCGCGAAGTCCTTGGTGATCTGCAGATCGAGCGACTGGTAACCGTCGTTCGTGCCGGCGACATAGGCCGCGGCCTCGCATGGCGCACCGTTTTCGTGAAGGTGCGGGGTCCGCGAGACAGGCGGTGAGGTTGCGGGGCAGGGGCGTCGACCAGGTGAGCTTGCCGGCGAAGGTCAGTCCCCATGGTCCCGCAAACGTTCCGGTGGCAACGACACGGTGCTTGGACGCCGCATTCGACAGGATGAAAGGGTATTCCTTGATCGAGACACCGTCGAAGGAGTAGTGCTCGTTGATGTCCTCGATTCTGGTCGGCGTCGGTGTAGGTGTACGAAAAGGTCGCACCCCACTTCGAATCCGCGGTGAACGGCTTGTCCGCGGACAGCAGCAGCTGCGTGCTGTTGGTTTCGATGCCGCTGTTGCCCACCAGCAGCACGCCCGCCAGTCCCGGCGGCGAATTGCCCCAGGGCTGCGAACGGTTCTGCCAGAAATCGCCGTTGGGATAGCGATTGCCCAGCGTGAACACGAAGCCGTCCTTGCTCTCGATGCGCGTCACCGCGACGCTGGTGTTCCAGTCGCCGCGATGCGGTTGCGCATGCCGAGGCTGAACTGATCGGAATAGGGCACGCTCGAGGTCGTTGTTGATCAGGTCAACCTCTCCCGCCATGCCATTGAACAGCGACACGATGGCGTTGGGATCCTGCGCGTACACCGGGTCCCAGGCAACACACGAGGCGCTGGGCGCGCAGGGATGATCCGTCGTATTGAAGCGCAGTTCGGAAGTCGCCAGCGCAAACTTGGTCTGCTCGAGCTGCAGGTAGTCGTACAACGTGCGGTCGTAGGCACGCCCGGCGCCGCCGAAGATCACGTGCTGCTGGTCGCCGCCAAGGTCGTACCGAGAACCCCAGCCGCGGCTGGAAGGCATTGGTGTAGGCCTCGCGGTTGTTGCCGGTGCTGATGTAATTGTTGATGTCGATGAGCGGTATTCGGATCCGACGAAAGGCCCAGCGACTGGCCATAAGTGAGTCCCGGCGAAATTCTCGGTGTTCAGTGAATCGATCAGGAACTGCGGCGTCGCGATATCGAGATACGACTCGTTCCATTCGATGTCCCAGCGCAGTCCGAGATTCAGCGTGAGATGGTCGTTGACCACCCAGTCATCCTGCGCGAACACGCCTAACTGCTTGTCATTCGAGGTTACGCTGGAAGCGAAACCCGCCACGCGGCACCGCCAGCGCGGATTTCCACGGATCCATGGCGACGCCGGCCGGCGTCACGTCGTAGTAGAACACCGGGCGGCCGGGTACCGAATCCTGTGCCGTCAGGTCGACATCCTTGTACTTCACGCCCAGCTTGACGGTGTGATCGCCGCCGAACCAGCTGATATCGGTGAAGGTCATGATGTCGGCGATGGCCCAGCCCTTCTGGCCCCTGTTCTGGCCCGGCGCGCGGATCGGCGCCGTCGACCGCGAGGATGTTGTGGTCGGCGCCGTCGAAGTACTGTGTATACCGCGCCATTGGTGTCCGTGTTGATGATGCGGCACGTAGAAAGCATCTCTCGTAGGTCAGCTGGACCTCGTTGAGCCAGCGTTCGGCACTGTGTTTCCACGACAATTCGTAGCGCTTGTCGTTGTTGTCGGTGTTGACGGCGGCGCTCGCGGCGGTGCCTGTGCCCGTCTGGTCGCCGTCACCGGTTTCGTCGCGAATCTTCACCGACAGGTCGACGCCGGTCGAAATCGGAGAACTCCCAGTCGAGCTTTGCGAAATACAGATCTTCGTCAAAGCCAATGGTCGCCGGTCCCAAGTTGTGCATCAGGCATCCGGCGGCAACTGCGCCGCGATGTCCGGCGGAGTGTTGCCGCCAGTAACCACGGTGACCGGCGTCTGGTAACGCTTGCGCCTCGTAGGCCAGGAAGAAGTGCATCTTGTCTCCGATGATCGGGTCCGCCGATGGAAAGCCGTATTCCTTGGTCTCCGACTCGGTCTTGATGCCGGTAGTTCGCTCGGCCGGCGTCATCGCGCGCCAGTTGTCGGCGGAATAGGTGCCAAACGCCTGCCCGTCGAATTCATTGGTGCCTGAGCGCGAGATCGCGGTGATGGCGGCGCTCGAGATCTGGTCGTACTCCGCCTTGTAGTTCGAAGTGATGACCTTGTATTCACCGATGGCGAGTTGCGGAAAAGGATTGCCCTGCGTGTCGCCCGCCTGGCCACTGACTCCCGAGCGCACGTAGCCCTTCTGCCCGACGCCGTCGATGTACAGGTTCACGCCGTTCTGCGTTCTGCGCGCCGCCGCGAATCGAGGTCGTGCCCTTGGCATCGACTCGAACAGCCACCACGCCGGGCACGGTGTCGGCGAACTCCAGGAAGTTGCGCGTCATCTGCGGCACGGTCTCGATCTGCTGTTGCGAGACCGTCGCGCCGACTTCCGAAGTTCGCACCTCGTTCAGCCGCCGGCCAGGTCACGACCACTTCCTGTATGGGTGCTTCGGTCTCGGATGTTGCGGCGCCGGTGACGAGGTCCAGCGTGGCGGTCGACGCCACACTCAGCGTAACCACCGTTTCGGTACCCGGGCCCGCTTCGACCTTGTATGTGCCGGGCGCCAGGCCGGCGATGGTGTACGAGCCATCGTCACCGGCTTTCACGCGCCGCGTGCGCGCCGGTGGCAACGTTGCGCGTGTGACTTCACTGGAGTGCAGGGCGCGCTCAGCCGCGCAGCGTGGCGTCCACGGTTTGCGCCTGCACGGCGAGCGGAGTGGCTAGTACTGCGGCGACCGCCGCGCCAATTAGCGAACGTGGAAAATGTGACATGGAAATCCTCTCGTAGTCGTTGCTCGTGTGACAACGCGCTGCGCCCGGAGACGCAGCGTGACCGTGCACATGTGGCCAACTGTCGACACGCATCCTTGCGTTGGATTCTGCACCGTGTGCGCGGGGAATCTCGCGAGTTACGGTCGAGCACTGCAGGAATCCACGCCAGTGTGGATGCGGCCTCGTCGGACGCCGCGCTAATGAATATTGAATAAGTGGCCGTTAGGAGATGGCGTTGCGCGCTGCAACGCGCGTTTACCTCGCGATCTCGAAGCGTGCCCTCCAGCCCGCCGCGCGGCTGTTGCCGACGGTCACTTCGTAGACGCCCGGCACGATCTGCCAGAGATTGTCCGGACTGAGCAATGCGAGCTGCGACGTGGGCACCGTGAACTCCACGACGCGCGACTCATGTGCCGCAAGGGTCAGCGCGCCGATAGGCCACCAGGCGCTTGCCGGCAACGGCGCTCGCCACTCGCGGCCGGATGTAGATCTGCGGCACCTCGTCGCCGGCACGATCGGAGAGTTGGCCACGCGCACACGGACCATGAGCGAGTCATCGCGGCCGATGGTCCGCCGGCAATTCGAGCCCATCCAGGGTGAAGCGGCTGTACGACAGTCCGAAGCCGAACGGGAAACAACGGCTCATCGGATTCATCCAGCCAGTGCGCCTTGTAGTCACCGCGTTCCGGGATGTTAGGTCGGCCATTCGGCGGATCGTAATGATGAATGCGGCAGCTGTCCGACGCTGCGCGGCCAGGTGACGGGCTGCTTGCCGCCGGGATTGTAATCGCCGAACAGCACGTCGGCGATGGCGGGACCGCCTTCGATGCCGGGAAAGAACGCGTGCAGCAGCGCGGGCGCTCGTTCCGCCAGTGCCGGCACGCGACGCGCGCGACCGGTGAGCAGCACGACCACGACGGGCTTGCCGGTCGTCGAGCAATGCGTCGACGAGCCGCCTGTTGATTGCCGGGCAGGTCGAGTCGGGTGCGATTCTTCGCCTCACCGCTCTGCGACTCGCGCTCACCGACCACGGCGACGACGAGGTCGCTGTCGTCGGGCCGCGCGCGACGGCGGCGGCGATGCGTGCATCGTCGCCGGCAGTTGGCATGCCACTGCGCGTCGAGTGCGCGCGCCGTCGGAATGCGTTACGGTCAGCGGCGCGCGCGAATTCGCCGCGCGCGCCTGGCAGGCCGGCGAGAGCACGCTCACCGCGTCCTTGCCTCGCCGCGCGCGTGCCAGGGCCGGAGCATGTCGTCGCTCGTCATCGGCCAGCGGGCCCGTGACGCAGGATGCGGCGCTGCGCCTGACAGCGGCAGCAGGTTCGCGTCGTTCTTCAGCAGCACGATGGATTTGCGTGCGATATCGCGCGCCGCGGCGCGATGTCGCGGCGCAGAGGCGCACGCTGCTTCTCGAGGTCCTCGGGCACATAGGGTTTCTCGAACAGCCCGAGCTGGCGCTTGAAGGCGAGCGCGCGCAGCACCTCGCGGTCGATCTCCGCGACGTTCACCATGCCCGCCTCGACGGCCGCGAGCTGCGCGTAGTACACGCCGTCCTCCATGTCGACGGTCATGGTGCCGTCGCGCAGCGCCTGCACCGCGGCCTGCAGATCGTCGGCCGCCGTACCGCGCAGGAACGCATTTCGGTGATGCCCGCGTAGTCGGACACGAGCACGCCGTCGAAGCCGAGTTCGCCGCGCAGCACGTCCTGCAGCATCCGCCGGTTCGCTCGACATGGGCACGCCGCCGCGGGCCGGTGGTGAAGGCCGGCATCACCGAGGGCGCGCCGGCCGCGATGCCGGCGGCGAACGGCGGCAGATGAAACTGGCGGATGGCGCGCTCGCTGAGGTCGACGTACGCGTAGTCCTTTGCCGCCCTGCGAGTTGCGCCGTACCCGAGATAGTGCTTGAGGCAGCTGGCGACGCCGAAGTCCTTCGGCGCGCGCGATTTCCGGGAAGGTCCGGCCAGCGAACCATGGAATCCCTGGATCGTGAGCGACGCCGTAGTCGCTCGACACCAGCGGTGATTCACCGAAAGTTTCGACGACGCGCCCCCAGCGCGGATCCACCGGGTGATCGACCATGGGCGCGAACGTCCAGCGCTGGCCGTGCGAATAGCCTTCGAGACCCGGCAATGCCGTGCCGCGATGCGCGTCGCTCGGCATCGAAAGTGGCGGCCAGCCCAAGAGGCACCGGAAAAACCGTCCAGTAACCGTGGATGATGTCGGTGGCGAATGACGATGCGGGATGCCGAGCCGCGATTCCTTCGACTGCGATGCGCTGGATGCGATTGACGTCGCGCGCCGACCACTCGAAGGCGGACATCTGGAACCGATCCCGCTCGCGCGCCAGCTCCTCCGCGGACTTGTTAGGCCGACCGGCGGAATCGGGCCCGGTCATCGTGCCCTTGCTGAGCAGCATGAGCTGGTTGATCTTCTCCTGCAGCGTCATGCGCCCCAGCAGCGCGGCATCGCGCGAATCTGTGGTCGCCGGCGTGTCCGCCGGGCAGGGGCAGCGCCAGCACACTCACGAGCGCCAGCACGATGGATGCGATTCTCATGCGAAGGATTGCTGCAGACATGGATGGCTCCGGCGCATAAAACGGTCGCACGAGTCGCGTGCAATTCCAGCGCGGAAGAATTTCACAACTCGACACCACTAATAAGTCGGCGGGAGCCTACAGCCGCCCTGCGGCGCGTCATACGGCCAATGTCCGATTGAGACGCAGATGGCCGATGCCCATCGTTCGGGGATGGCAGATTCATCCGCAACAGGCTGGTGATCCCCGTGATGCAGACACCTCGCTCCCGTGCCGGAATTCTTCTGTGCCTTGGCCTCATGTCGAGTGCCGGATTTATCGCGCTGCCCGCAATCGCACAGAACGTCTGGGACACGGTTCCTTCCATGGACGTGGTCCGCAACCGCCTCAGCCTGACCGACGAGCAGGAGGCCAAACTCATTCCGATCTTCGAGCGGCGCATCGCAGAGTTACAGAAGGTGCGCGACCAGCTTCGCCGAGGCCACCACGGAGCAGCAGAAGCACACCGTGTTGCGCAATTCGAAGTCAGGCCAGGATGCGTTCAACTCACAGGTCGAGGCGGTGCTCGACGCCTCGCAGAAATCCGAATGGCGTGAGTTGCGTGCCGAGACGCGCGAGAAGGTCAAGGAACGCTACGAGCAGAAACAAGACTCGCGGTGATCCCGGAAACTCCGGACAGGTTCGGCCGGTGCGGCGACGCGAGCCGAGCACCTCCATGACGGCTACCCTGGCGATCGTCGCCTGGGCCGGATGCGCGTGGTCGCCGGGAGTGGCGGCCGCCGACACCGCCTTTCTGGGGCGCGCGCGAATCCCGCCCGGCCGGTACGCCGGTGTCAGAGCTGCAGCAGGGCGAATTCATCTGGTTAGGCGATGCGGCGCGCAGCGGGCCGCTGCTGCTGGTGGTGAGTCTCGACGAACAACTGGCCTACGTGTATCGCAATGGCGTGCTGACGGGCGTGAGCACGGCGAGCACTGGCAAGCGCGGCTACGAGACACCCACCGGGGTGTTCACCATCCCTGCAGAAGAACGAGGATCACTTCTCGAACATCTACGACGACGCGCCCATGCCCTACATGCAGCGCCTGACGTGGGCGGCATCGCGCTGCACGCGGGAGGCCTAGCCAGGCTATCCGGCCTCGCACGGCTGTATCCGGCTGCCGAGTGAATTCGCGCGACTGCTGTTCGAAATCACCCTCGACGGGCATGACCGTGGTGGTGGCCAGCACGGCTGGTGGGCCGAGCGAGGCCGCAAACCCGGGATTCCTCGCGCCCGTGACTCCCCAGGGTCAGCCCATCACCTCGCTGCCATTGATGCCGGGCGAATCATTGCGCTGGCAGCCGGAACTCGCACCCGAGGGGCCGATCAGCGCCGTCGTCAGCCGGCAGAGCGGACGCGTCATCGTCTCATCGTTCGGGCGTGGAGATCGGGCGGGCGCGCGTGGTGTTCACTCGGCGCCGAGCCCACTCGGCACGCACGTGTTGATGCTGGTTGAAGGCGCCGCGCGGACGCCGCAGCGTCACAACCTGAAGCGCGCCACCCAGCGCTGGATTGAAATCGAGATCTCCGGTCATGCCGATCACGCCGGCGAGGAACCGGATGCGGCGCTTGATGGCCGTCTGCAGAGATACCGCCGGAGTTCCTCGTCAAGGTGAGCGCGAGATCATTGCCGCCCGGCGCCACGGTGCTGGTCACCGATGACCTGGTGACGCCATCGACCAGCGGCCCTCGACTGGAGGTCATCAATTCCGAGCCGCCTCCTAACTGAAGCGACGCAGGTCGAAGGCGGCCACAGATGGCGCAGGAGCGCGCGCCGCCACCAGTGTCGGCGACGGTACGGGCCGTCATGGCCGACAGCGTGAGCCCGATGTGCTGGTGGCCAAACGCGTAGAGCACGTTGGGCGCGTCGTCAACGCGACCGATGGCGGGTAGATAGTCAGGCAGCACCGGCCGCGGGCCCACCCAGCTTCCTGCAGCGCATCGGCCGGATATCCGAGTGCGATGAGCGTGCGCCGCAGCTGCGCCGGGTGGCGCGGATCGGCCGGCGAGTCGAGGCCACCGAAATCCATGAAGCTGGTCGAACGCAGGCGTCCGGTCATGGGCGTCACGAAGGTGCTCTGGTCCTGGTAAAGGACTGGGGGCATCGATGAGCGGAATCGCGCCGGGCATTTCCACGTGATAGCCACGGGCCGCTTCCAGCGGGACCGCGAGGCCGAAAGTGACGCAGCAACTCGGCCGACCAGGCGCCGGTGCAGATGACCGCGTGGCTGACGACAATCGGTGTCGGTGCCGCTCACCACCTCGATGGACTCGCCGCGCGTCACCGGCGAGCGGATATCGCGCCGTAACCACCGAGGCGCCGTGTTGGCGCGGCGGTCGCGGCGAAGGCGCGTACCACCTCGAGCGGATCGACCACGTGCGCGCATTTCGGATACCACAGGCCAGCGATTTCGCTGGCAGCGCGCCGCGCGCCGCGCCGTGTCGAGCAGGTCGGCGGGAGCGGGGCAGTGGGGACTTCGAGCTTGTCCATGGCGCGCGCCTAGCGGCGGCGCGACGGGGAGCGCCGCGATTGAGCCACAGCTCGTAATGCCCGCGCCGCTGCAGCAGGCTCGGGGCGCCCGATGTCCCCGCAGCATTGAATCGAGCGCGTCGGCCGCGGGGCGCACGAAGGGCGCGAGGTGCACGGTGTTTCGCCTCACGGCGAAATGCGGCGCGAGGCGAAGCGTGTGGCCTAGGCAGAATGCCGGAACCCGGCCGTACCGGGATGTGCAGTGGCCCTTCGAAGGCGGTCAGCAGCCGCCAGAACCCGAACAGCAGTCCCGGGGACGGCAGCGGTTCGAGCAGTTCAGGTGGCGATATGCCCGGCATTGCCGAAGCTCGCGCCCGCCTCGCCGGGGGCATCGCGATCGATGAGCAGCACCCGGCGTCCTTCGAGCGCCAGCGCGCATGCCACCGCCTGAGCCGATGACACCCGCACCTATCACAGCGATCGTTTCCTGGTTGAGCCCATCCTGGGCTAACGTATGCGAACCTGGACCCATTGGAAAAGGTCATGCAGCAGATCCGCGTCATCGATCCGCACACGCCGCCGGAGAACCGACTCGACTGCGTACTCGAAGGCGGCCCGCCGCTGGGCCCGGGTCCCCTCGAAGTACCGCGCGGCGCGATTCCGCACCGAGTTCGACGCCTGGCGTTCGGCAATCGTGAACGAGCCGCGCGGGTCGGATGCCATGGTGGGAGCGCTGTTGTGCGCGCCGCATCGTGCCGATTGCCGCTTCGGCCGTCATCTTCTCTCAACAATGTCGGCGTTCTCGGCATGTGCGGTCACGGCACCATTGGGATCATCGCCTCGCTCGCCCATCGCGGTGAACTCGCGCCCGGGCGCGTGCGGATCGACACCCCGTGCGGCGCAGTGGACGCGGAGTTGCAGGCCGACGGGAGCGTGTCCCCGACAACGTCCCCAGCTACCGCTCAGCGGCTGGCGTGCCTGCTCGACGTGCCTGGCGTGGGTCAGGTGAGCGGGGACGTGGCGTGGGGCGGCAACTGGTTTTTCCTGGTGCGAGAGCCTGGGCTCGACATCGGCCTGCGCAATCTCGAGGCGCTCACCGAATTCGCCTGGCGGTGCCGCCAGCGCCACACCCGAGGACATCCCGCCGTCGATCACGTGGAATTGTTCGGCCAGCCGGCGGACAGCCGCGCCCACAGCCGCAACTTCAGTGCTGTGCCCCGGCAAGGCCTACGACCGCTCGCCCTGCGGCACGGGCATCGAGTGCAAACTGGCTTGGTCTCGCGGCCGATGACGCCCTTGCGGAAGGCGAGGAGTGGATGCAGGAGGGCATCGTCGGTGGCTCGTTCACGGCCTGGTACCGGTGGCTCGACCGCAGTTCAGGGCGGATCCGTGCGCCACCGTGGCCGGCCGGGCCCACGGTGGGAACGCACAGGCCACGCTGCTGCTGGATCCTCGGATCCGTTCTGCTGGGGAATCCGCTAGCGGCCGTTACGCAGGAGCCGTGCGTACCAGGCGCACTGAAACCCAGCAGAACGCCGCCACCAGCGCGATGGCGAGCAGCGGCGCGAGTCAGCGCCAGCAGCGCGACCACCACCGCCGCGATCATTTCGATGGTCGACACCACCGGATTGCCGAGGCCCCGCGGTGAATGCCGTCGACTTGGCACGCACCAGTGTGGTCACGCCCTGCGTGATGGCCGCGCACGCCGCCGCCCGCAATGATGGCCGTTGCTCCACTTGATGAACGGCGGCAGATCGGTGATCACCGCCGCGGAGACCACGGTACCCGCGACCAGCGCCAGCGGCGTGGTGATGGAGTCGAGCAGGTTGGTCGACGGCCGGCACGTAGTATGGCCAGCACCTCGACGATGCGCGGCGACAGCCGAGCATGGTCAGCGGCCGTCAACGAACCCAGCCAGGCGAAGTTGGCGTCGAGATGCAGGTGGCCTGTGTATGCCGCGATGCTCGCCACCAGCAGCGGCAGGAATACGCGGAATCCCACCGCGGCGGCAAGGCCGATCCCGAGCGCAATCGAAACGGCGGTTTCCATGCCCGACATGCACGCGCAGCATACGCATGCCGGGGCGGGTGCGAATCACGCGACTGGCTTGCTGTGCCGCCGTGCCTTCGACCTGGATGAACTTCGTCGGAGTGAGCGCGCTGCCGGCGGACTCGATGAGCGTGCGCGAGTTCGAGCAGGGAGTTCTCGCGCAACACCCGGAACTCGTCGGGATCCGCGGTCAGCTGGTGAGCAAACAACTCGAGCCTCGATGGCCTCTGACGCCAAAATTGATGAGGCGCAGATAGGCCGAGTGCTTCTCGACCTTCGGCTGCGCCTGCAGAAGCGCCTGCCCGTCGCCGAGGATGCGCTTCAATTGATCGACGCTGGTGGCGTAGGTGAGTCGCAGCGTGGCCTGCATTGCCATCTTGCGGCGCGAGGCAAAGTTCTCGATGCCCGTCTGCGCCAGCGACCCGGCGGGGCAGCGACACCAGCGATTGACTGCGCGGTGCGCAGGCGTACCGAGCGCAGTGTCACGTCTTCGATAACGCCCGGACTGGCTTGCCGATGGTGCAGTTGTCACCCACGGCGAGCGCCTTGTCGGTCAGCAGGAAGATCCCGCCGAGCAGGTTCTCGACAGTCTTCTGCGCGCCGAGCGCCAGCGCCACGCCCACCACGCCCAGCACCGCCGAGCGCCGTCTTGCTCTCGACTCCCAGCAGGATGAGGATGGCGATGATCCACAATCACGCACGATGCAGCGCCTGGATCATGCGTTGCGCCAGCAACATCAGCGACGTGCGTCGCTGGCGCGCTCCCTGCCTCGCACCAGGCTGCGCGCGATGCGCGGAAGGCCAGCGCCAGCACACGCCGCAATAGCCAGGTGCCGCGATGACACAGGCGCGGATCGTCCCGATGCGTGCGTATGATCGCGCGAAACCGTGCAGCGGAAATCCCAGCGGCGGAATCACCGAGGAACTGGATCAGGATGGTGAGCACGCAGATCGCCGAGCCAGCGCGTGCCGCGGTACCACTCATCCCAGTCCTGTCCTGCGTGTGCGACGTGGCCTGATGACGCGTACTTGCCACGAAATTGCAGAGCCGAAACCGATCAGCGCCAGCAGTGAGAAGCTGCCGACAAGCAGCGTGATGAGCACGATCCAGTGCGCGAGCGACCAGGCCGACAACCCGCCGTTCGAGCAGCGTCGGCCGGCATGTGGCCTTCAATCCACGTGCGGTCGAGGCATTCGCACATGGCGGGAATCTGACGCAGCGTCTCCGAGGAGATCAGCCAGATGAGACCGTCGTTCCGGGTCATGCACGCGCACCAGCGTGATCCAGGTCTTCTGTCCGTCGATGATCAGCGGACCGATGCTGTTCATGATCCTCTTCCAGGCCGTCCTCGAGCGATCCGGCGCTGGCGTCGCTGATGTGTGCTCAACGACTCGTGCAGTTCGCGATCGATGAGCGTTCTTGACTGCGAAGGACAGCGGAGCCGCGTACTTGCGCTGCGCGGGCGCGAAGTTGCAGGAAGCGCGATGCGAGGCCGAAGTCCTCGCGTTCGACGGCTCAGCGAGAACGCCGACCAGCGTGCCGCGCGGCGCTGGTGCGTCCCAGTGGGATCGGGCTTTTCCTGTGCGGCGCCGTTGTCTGCTTTCCCGAGTCCTGGATTTGCGCGTCGGTGGTTTGCGCGAGCGCGAGCAGCAGGACGAAAGTACCGAGTCAGTGCCGTCGGTTATGGCGCGCGTCAGATCAGGCGGAAGCTGCGAAGCCCAGCAGGAAGCCGGACTGCTCGCATGTGGTACGCAAAGTGTCGGTGCGATAGTCGGTGATCGAGCAGTCGATAGCGCGAGATAGCAGGGCGTACGGTTCGTCCCAGCTGCCAGCCGGCGCCGGTCTCTGCCAGCCACACCAGCTCGGAGCTGCCGCCGCCGACATCGCCGCGCAACCACAGCAGCCAGTGATCGGACGCGACCGGCGTCAATTGCACGCCAACGACGCCATCCGACCCAGCTTTCGCTGTCCTGCGCCGCGCCGCTGCCGGTGATCTGGTTGTCGACGTCCTGGTAGCGCCAGGCCGCCAGCTAGACGCTGGAACTTGTCGCTCAGCCAGTGATCCACACGGCGTCGCCGATGAGCTGCGTGACGGCGATTTTGGTGTTGCCCAGGGCCGACCTGCCAGCGTCTTCCTCGAGTTTCGACAAGCAATACATGGCAA
>ERZ1370068.11249-contig-988_pt1 | contig 57377 bp, 93 predicted proteins | sample MGYA00561227_ERZ1370068 | MGnify/ENA primary metagenome ERZ1370068 (study PRJEB38410, sample SAMEA6850437) | metagenome | study: Metagenomic assessment of the ecological functions of the soil: analysis of the soil microbiota associated with the... | reverse complement strand
CTAAGTGCAATAAGCCTCTTCAGCCAGCGAAATTCCCGTTTCGATACGTAGGGAATTCGTAGGGAACGCCTTGGATTTGTTCGCGGAAGCGAGGGCTATATCGCCGTGACGAGACTTTGCGCGCTCCAAATTCCCTGTATCTTCCGTGAAACAGGGAAAATACGAAGCGGAGACGGGTTCGCCGATGACTGCCTCCACAGCCACCAAGTTTCGCAGGCGAAAGCCGAAACCTCACATGGTTTTCCTGTACTAAAGGATGGTCCATTTATATTGGACGGATCGATCGGTGAGCCTATCGTCGTGACCCTCAGCCAGGATCTTGCAAGAGTTGTTGCCACGGCGACCTTAGGCTTCGACGGAAATGAGGACAAAGGGACGCCGTCGACATCAAAGAGAGGCATTGTCAGCAGCATTCATGAGGCGCTGCAGTTTGTCTCCTATTACCATCCGCGAGTTAATCCAGCATTTGTCGGCGGCTTTGCGGCACTGGAGTCCCTTTGACGAAATCACGCCAAACACGCTCCCAATTTTGCGCTAAACATATCCAAGATATAGCGGCGGCGATATTTCGAGATGGTGTAGCTCCAAGGGATTCCTGATGGTGGCAAAGCGGCCTCTCGTCGGCGTCAGCTGTTGCACGCGCCTTCCGGAGGATCCGGTGCAGGCCGTCGCCGAACGCTATCTGCGCACGGCCCCGTTCATGGGCGCCGATGTCGTATTGGTGCCCTCGATGAGCGACATCCTCGACATCGGGTCGATTGTCGGCCGTTTGGATGGCATCCTGCTGACCGGCAGCCCCTCCAATGTCGCGCCGGAGAGGTACCGCAGCAGCGAAACCGGGGTCGGTCCTTTCGATCCCGCGCGTGACGAGACCACGCTGCGCCTGATCGATGAAGCGGTGAAGCAGGATCGGCCCGTCTTGGGCATCTGCCGGGGATTTCAGGAGATCGCCGTGGCGTACGGCGCAACGCTCAGACCGGATCTCGGCCAGCCCGACCGCGAGCAAATCCACCACACGCCGCCAGGCCTGCCGTTGGACGAGATGTTCGCTCTTGAGCATCGCGTTGACCTTTCCCCTGGCGGCATATTGGAACGCGCCTTGAGCGCATCGTCGATCACGATCGTCTCGGCGCATTTTCAAGGCATCGACCGAAATGAGCGAGAAGCTCATGGTCGAGGCCACGAGCGCTGACGGCATCGTTGAAGGCATTCGCCCGCCGAGCGGCGAGCGCGTGCTCGCCGTGCAGTGGCATCCTGAGTGGCGTGTCGCCGAGAATGTCGAATTCACAAAGGCTTTTGCCTGGTTCGGAATGCTGCTCCGGGGCGCACGTCCTCGAGGAAGCCGCCGATCGCGTTGCCGAGATCGCGCCATGAAACACCCCAACGGACATTCGCTGCGGTCTGCTTCGATTGCGACAGCACTCTGAGCCGGATCGAGGGGATCGATGAGCTCGCCTCGCGCCGCGGTCTCAAGCACGAGGTCTCGCGCCTCACCGAGGCGGCCATGAACGGATCGCTCGCCATCGACGCCGTCTACGCCGAGCGCCTCTCCATGGTGTCCCCGACGAAGCGGCGATGGCCTGGCTTGGCGAGCGCTACGTGCAGGAGCTGGTGCCTGGCGCGAGAGAGACCGTGGAAGCCCTGCACAGGCTGGGCAAGGTCGTCTACCTGGTCAGCGGAGGGCTCTTGCCGGCGGTACGGCATCTCAGCCGGGCGCTCGCGATTCCCGACGCGCATGTCTTCGCGGTGGCCGTCCATTTCGATGGGGCAGGGGCCTATCCGGGTTTGACTCAGCCCTCTCCGCTCGCACGCGCGCGATGGCAAGGCCGTTGTGTGCAGGCAGCTTGCTGCCCGCCACGGCTCTATCGCCATGGTCGGCGACGGAATGACGGATATTGCCGCGCGCGCGGAGGCGCATACGTCGTCGGCTTTGGCGGCGTCGCCTATCGCGAACAGGTGGCCAAGGGCGCCGACTGTTACATCGCCGGCCCTGAGCTCACAGCGACGCTTGAGCAGCTGTTGAGCGAGGAGGAGCGTGAAGCTCTGTGGCCGCGCGTAACCTGAACCGGACTTGCGCGCCCTCACTAAAAGAACAGCCGCTCGGCGCGCGTCACGTGAGGCAGGGCGTTGATTTTCTCCAGAAGGTCATCCGGAATGGGCTGGTCAAGCTCCAGCAGCGCAATCGCCGTGCCGCCCGGAGCTGAACGCCCGAGACTGAAGGTCGCAATATTCATCTGTGCCGCGCCGAGTGCCGTTCCAAGGGCGCCGATATAGCCCGGCTTGTCGGCATTTTCCGTGTAGAGCATATGCGGGCCGAGCTCCGCTTCCATGGCGATGTCCCCGACCTGCACGATCCTGGGCTTGCCGTCGGAGAACACCGTGCCCGCCACCGATCGCCCGTTGAATTCGGTTCCCACGCGAAGCCTAATATATGTCTCGTACGCCCCCTCCTGGCCGCGGCTAACCTCCTCCACCATGATCCCGCGCTCTTTGGCGAGCGTCGCCGCGGAAATCATGTTCGCTTGCTCGAGGAACGGCGTGAGCACACCCGACAACGCCGCGGCGGTGAGCGCCTTCGTGTTCAGGTTCGCCACCGCGCCGGACATATTCGATGCGCACCGATTTGAGCCCGGTTTCGATCGTCTGGCCGGCGAAGGAGCCAAGCTGCTCGGCAAGCTTGAGGAACGGCATCAGCTTCGGCCTTTCCTCGGCCGAGATGGACGGAAAGTTGAGCGCGTTGACGATGGCGCCGTCGAGCAGGAAATCCGAGATCTGCTCGGCGATTTGCATGGCGACATTCTCCTGCGCCTCGCGCGTCGATGCGCCGAGATGCGGCGTGCAGATTACATTGTTTGACGTGAACAGGATGTTGTCGGTGGCGGGCTCCACTTCATAGACGTCGATCGCGGCCCCGGCGACCTTGCCCGCTTGCAGTGCGTCGAACAGAGGCCCTCTCGTCGATCAGTCCGCCTCTCGCACAATTGATGATGCGCACACCGTCGCGCATCGTGCGAGATGGCATCGCCGTTGATGATCTTGCGCGTCTTATCGGTGAGCGGCGTATGCAAGGTGATGAAATCCGCCCGCCGGAACAGGGCATCGAGCTCCACCTTTTCGACGCCGAGGTCGGTGGCCCGCTCCGGCGACAGATATGGGTCGAAGGCCACGACCTTCATCTTCAGCCCCCGGGCGCGGTCCGCCACGATGGCGCCGATATTGCCGCAGCCGATGATGCCGAGACACTTGCCGGTAATCTCGACGCCGATCAGCTCCGACTTCGCCCATTTGCCGGCCCTGGTGGTGAGGTCGGCCAAAGGAACCTGACGCGCCAGCGCCAGCATCAAGGCGATGGCGTGCTCAGCGGTGGTGATGGCGTTGCCGAACGGCGTGTTCATGACGATGATGCCGCGCGCCGTGGCGGCTTTGAGGTCGACATTGTCCACGCCGATACCGGCCCGCCCGATCACCTTGAGCCGATCCGCGGCAGCGACGACCTTCTCGGTCACCTTGGTGGCCGAGCGCACCGCGAGCCCGTCATAGTCGGGGACGATCTCGATGAGCTCGTCGCGTGTGAGATCGGTTCTGACGTGAGCGTCGATCCCGCGCCTGGCGAAGATATCGAGAGCCAGTCGGCTGAGTTTGTCGGCAACGAGCACCTTTGGCGCCATGTCTCTCTCTCCTTCTCTGCGCCGGAATCGCTGGAGGTGAAGGTCAGGCGGCTTGCGTGGAGGCTGCGAGTTCCTTCCGCAGCGTGGCGAAAGCCCAGTCGAGCCAGGGCAGCAGCGCCACAGAGGTCGCTAGTCTCGACGGTGGCGCCGCACCACAGTCGCAAGCCTGGCGGCGCGTCGCGATAGGCGCCGATGTCGTACGCCACGCCTTCCTTCTCGAGCAGTTTGACCATCTTGCCCGGCAAATGCCGCCTGCTCTTCAAGAGCGCGCGACGCAATCTCCGCGTCAACCACCCGCAGGCAAACCGACGTGTTTGAGCGCGTTTCGCGCCTCGCCCGCGAGAAAATCGATCCAGGGCGTGCGCTCCCACCCAATCGGTCACGGCTTGCGCATTGCGGTCGGAGCGCGCGATCAGCGCGTCGAGTCCGCCAATGCTTTCGGCCCAGGCAAGCGCGTCGAGATAATCTTCCACGCACAGCATGGACGGTGTGTTGATGGTCGCCCCCTCGAAGATCTCCCGGTTGAGTCTGCCGCCTTTGGTCAGCCGGAAGATCTTGGGCACCAGCCATTCCGGCGTGTGGCTCTCCAAGCGCTCGACCGCGCGCGGAGACAGGATGAGCATCCCGTGGGCCGCCTCGCCGCCGAGAACCTTCTGCCAGGAATAGGTGATCACATCGAGCTTCGCCCAATCCAAGCTTTGCGCGAAAATGCCCGAAGTCGCGTCGCAAATGGTGAGGCCCTGCCGGTCCGCCGCGATCCAGTCGGCGTTCGGCACCCGCACGCCCGATGTGGTTCCGTTCCAGGTAAAGACGACGTCGCGAGCAGAAATCGACCTTGGCGAGATCGGGCAATTGGCCGTAGGCGGCCTCCATGACGCGGACGTCGCCGAGCTTCAACTGCCTGACGACATCGGTCGACCCAATCCTTGCCGAAGGCTTCCCAAGCCAAGATGTCGACGCCACGCGCGCCTAGTAGCGACCACAGCGCCATCTCCACCGCGCCGGTGTCTGAGCCCGGAACGATGGCCACGAGATAGTCGTCCGGCAGCTTGAGCAGAGCGCGGGTTCGGTCGATGGCAAACCTTGAGCCTGGCCTTGCCCGCGGCCGAGCGGTGCGAGCGGCCGAGCATCGCGTCCTTGAGGTTGTCGAGAGACCAGCCTGGGCGTTTTGGCGCAAGGGCCGGAGGAGAAGAAAGGATTTTGCGGCCGCGTCGCGGGCCGCTCGAGTGCGGTCATCTTCGTCTACCCTTCCAGATAGATGCCCCTCGGTGGGGAGGGGTGTCCCGCTCATCCGGGTATGAAGGTTTCGCCGCGAAGTCAAGCGAGCCGGCGCGCCGGTGAAGCCGCTTCGACCGAAAGTACAATTCCTGACGGTGATCGGCTGTGAAAAACATGACGTCAGTTCGCACCACGCAGCGAATTACCAAAGAGGGGGACAAATTGATTGGAGACCCAAAGGCGGTAACAGACCGACCGACCACACCAGAGAACGCGATTTCGAAGCCCTAGGCCTGTATCGCGGGGAAGCCTGTCAGCCGGCAACGCCATGCTTGGCGTAGAAGCCTTTACTCCCGGATCGTTTTTGATCCGCTCATAATGCTCGACGAGCTTGGGAGCGACGTGGAAACCGGCAAATCCGTCGGCACATGATCGAGCACGCCGGATTTTGAGGTGACGGATCAGCACGAAGACCTTTGAGATCGGCAACAAAGCCTGTCTCCGGCGAAGTATCGGCCGCGCTGGCAGCTTCAGCCGCTGCCAGCCCCGCGAGAGTGGAATTGAGCGGGCTCCACCAGCGCCTTGCGCTGCGCCTTCTTTGCTCGTCGCTGAGAACATGGTCGCCGCGATATCCCGCTCGCGATGTCCTCCACCCATGATCCGTCGCACAGCGCAGCCTGCCAAGGATCTGGCGGATAGAGGTTCGTGAGCCGCCCACATAGCGATTGATCGCGTTCGACTGGTGTGGATCTCTCCGTCTTCTCTCGAGCAGGGGCAAGGCGCCAAACGGTGTCGGCCTTGCGTCGCTCCCAATCGGCGCCCTTGACCCGCTCGTCCTCAAATGGAATCCCGCCGATCGACAGAGCGATCCTCGCCGGCTCCCCGCGTCCCCGTGAAAGTCGAAATAGGTGAGTTTCAGCTTGGCCATGCGGCTTGCTCCTCTAAACTCTGCGGATCGTTGCTCGCTTGTCGCCGGGAAATCATCCCATGCTCGTGAAGGTGCGGCAATTCACGAACGCGTTTCTGGAAGCCTTCGCCCTACTTCCAGGCAGCCGCCTGATTTCACTCAAGGCGGCCGGATCTTCAAGCGTCGCGGGCATAGTATAGCTCTGGCCGTCGACGATCTTCTTGATCGTGCTGCGCAGGATCTTGCCTGAGCGGGTCTTCGGCAGGCGGGAAACCGCGACCGCGAGTCTTGAAGGCGGCGACCGGCCCGATCCTCTCGCGCACGAGCTCGACGACTTCCCTCTCGATCTGCGCCAAATCGCGCACGACGCCTGATTTGACGACGAGAAAGCCGACCGGCACCTCGCCCTTCAAGATGTCGAAGGCGCCGACCACGGCACATTCGGCGACATCCTTATGCGAGGCGAGAACTTCCTCCATGCGCGCCGGTGGCGAGACGGTGGCCTGCCACGTTGATAACGTCGTCCGTGCGGCCCATGACAAAAACGTAGCCGTCCTCGTCGCGGTAGCCGGCATCCGACGTCTTGTAGTAACCTGGAAATTCATCGAGATAGCTCGCGCGCAAAGCGCTCGTCGGCATGCCACAGCGTGGGCAGGCAGGACGGCGGCAGCGGCAGCTTCACCACGATGTTGCCGAGCTTGCCGGACTCGACCGGATGCCCGGCGTCGTCGAGCACCTGGACGTCGTAGCCGGGCATGGCGACCGTGGCCGAGCCGCGCTTCACCGGCAGCTGGCCGAGACCGACCGGATTGGCGGCGATGGCCCATCCGGTCTCGGTCTGCCACCAATGGTCGATCACCGGAACGCCGAGATGCTCCTCGGCCCACATGGATGGTGTCCGGGTCGGCGCGCTCTCCGGCGAGGAACAGCGTGCGCAAGGCTCGAGAGGTCGTATTTCCAGATGAAATTCCCCTGCGGATCTTCCTCCTGATGGCGCGGAACGCGGTCGGCGCGGTGAACAGAGCCGCGACCTTGTGCTCGGAGATGACGCGCCAGAACGCTCCGGCGTCCGGTGTCCCCACCGGCTTTCCTTCGTAGAGACGGTGGCGCTGCCGTTGAGGAGCGGCGCGTAGACGATGTAGGAGTGCCCGACCACCCAGCCGATGTCGGAGGCAGCCCAGTAAACCTCGCCGGGCTTGACGTCGTAGATGTTCTTCATCGACCATTTGAGCGCGACCATGTGGCCGCCATTGTCGCGCACGACGCCCTTCGGCTGTCCGGTGGTGCCCGAGGTGTACAAGATATAAAGAGGCGCGGTCGCCTCGACCGGGACGCAAGCCTCCTTGCGTCCCGCAGATTTGGCTTCTGGCGACGAGCTCGGCCCAATCGTGGTCGCGCCCCTTGACGAGAGAAGCTTGCGCCGTCGGGCGCTGCAGGGATGATGCAGAGCTCAGGCTTGTTTGTTGCGATCTTTATCGCCGCGTCGAGCAGTGGCTTGTAGTTCACGATGCGACCGGGCTCCACGCCGCAAGAGGCGGAGACGACGACCTTCGGCTTGGCGTCGTCGATGCGAGTGGCGAGTTCGTTGGCGGCAAATCCGCCGAACACCATCGAATGAATCGCCCCGAGCCGCGCCGTAGCGATGCATGGCGATGAGGGTCTCCGGCACCATCGGCATATAGATGACGACGCGGTCGCCTTTGCTCACGCCTTTGTCGGCGAGCACGGCGGCGAAGGTTTCGACCTCGTGAAGAAGCTCGCTGAAGGTGAAGGGACCGCTTCGTTCCGGTCACCGGACTGTCGTAGATGAGCGCGGTCTCCTCCGCGTCCTTCGGAGACGTGCCGATCGAGGCAATTGCAAGCGGTGTTGCATTCGCCGCCGACGAACCAGCGGCCATAGAGTCCGGCTTTGTCATCGAACGCCTTATCGAACGGCTTTGTGCCAATGGATGTCTGACGCGGCGTCCGCCCAGAACGACTCGGGGTCCCGTTGCCAGCTCTTATAGACTCTCGTGGTAACGACTCATCTCCGCTCACCTCCCCCAGCGTCTTTTTGCACGACCTTTTACTTCGCAGCTCACGCGTTCAGCCCGCGCAAAGTACGTCGTGCATTCATTGAAGAGTCTTTGGCTTGGACCAAGCCTTAGCATCATCGCATTGCCCTCAACAAGGGCGAGTATCTCCTCCTCGTGGCGAGTCCTACTTTAGTCCTAAAGTGAGGCTGGCTGATTGAGCTATCGACCAATGGGCGTGTAGAACACCGAGAGGCCGAGGGCCTCACACTGGAGCCATAACGTGCCGCACGACGCATTCGCGCCTCCAGTTCGGCGAAGCCAAGGATGTCTCGCGCGTTCTTGCAAGGAATGGACATGAGCGATTTCAAAGCGCTGGTCATAGACAAAAACGACGGTGCGCAGAGCATAACGCTGAAGGAGCTTGAGCGACAGCGATCTGATGGATGGCGACGTCACCATTCGCGTCAGCCACTCGACGGTCAATTACAAGGACGGATTGGCCATCACCGGTAAGGCGCCTGTCGGTGCGCCGGTTTCCCATGATTCCAGGCATCGATCTCGCCGGCATCGTCGAGTCATCGAGCCATCCGGACTACAAGCCGGGCGACAGCGTGGTGCTGAACGGATGGGGTCTCGGCGAAACTCATTTGGCGGCTACTCCGAGAAGGCGCGCGTGAAGGGGGACTGGCTCGTGCCGCTGCCGCAAGGAATGCGCGCCGATTGAGGCGATGGCCGTCGGCACTGCCGGCTACACGGCGATGCTCTGCGTGCTGGCTCTCGAGGCCCATCGGGCTCCAGCCGTCGATGGGCCCAGCGGTGGTGACTGGTGCCGCCGGCGGCGTCGGGTCGATACGCCGTGGCACTTCTCGCCAAGCTCGGTTGGAACGTGATTGCGGTCACCGGGCGAACCGGCGAGAAAGACTATCTCGAGGGCCTCGGCGCTTCCGAGATTATCGATCGCAGCGAGCTGTCGGGACCGGGAAAGCCGCTCGGCAAGGAACGCTGGATCGCCAGGTGTCGACGCGGTCGGTTCGCATACGCTTGCCAATCTTCTCAGCATGACGCGCTACGGCGGCGCCATCGCAGCCTGCGGTCTGGCGCAAGGCATGGATCTGCCGGCCTCGGTCGCGCCCTTTATCTTGCGCGGCGTGGCGTTGCTCGGGGTGGATAGCGTCATGTGCGCGCGGCCCCGGCGGCTCGTGGCCTGGCAGCGCCTGGCCCGCGATTTGGATCGCGATAAGCTCGACGCTGCGCGCACCGACATCGAGCTGGCGGATGTTCCCGCCACGGCGCAGGCTATCATCGAGGGACGGGTGCGCGGCAGGATGGTCGTGAACATTCCTGGGTGAGCAATGCAACGTCGAAGAGCAACGACAACGATCAGGACCTATCTCACAGCGGCGGCCTTGCTGCTTGGCGGAGCTATTCCCGCCACGGCGGACACGACTGGGGAGTTTGGCAACGAATGTGTCATGGGGCTTGCCCTCGGCGAAGGACATCCAGACCGACTGCTCCGTCAACACCGTGTTCAACGGCAAGACCTATTGCTTTGGCAACGAGAAGGCCAAGACCATCTTCCTCAAAAATCCGAGGAGTTTCTGCTCAAGGCCCAGGTCTATTACTGGAGCAAGCGCCAATAGGCGCAGTGGCGCGTGTGATCGGCACCGCGTGGGGTCGCCTGAGCGAGCGTGTCCGACAGCGTGCCGCGGCGAATTTCGTGCCCCAAGACGATCCAGCGCGGATTGGCGGCGCGCTGCGGGAGTCCGAAGCCGATCTCGCTGCGAGACATATCTGCCTCTTTGTTGGGCGCCATGAAGAGCGTTGGGAAGCGTTCCGTCCCTTTTTCTTGAAGCATTTTTATGCCGGCAAGCCGACCATCTATATCCATTCGGCGAGCACCCGCGAAGAAATCATGGATCGGGTGCGCGATGAAGGGCTGGATCCCCATGAGCTCAACCGTCGCGGACTGCTGACTTTGATCGCCGCGCAAGACGCTTATCTGAAGAATCCGACCTTCACGCCGGAGTTCGCGGTCGCGTTCATGCGCCTCCAGATCATCCGCAAGCGGGCCGACAATCATCCGTCGCACCTCCTTTGCGGCGAAATGGACTGGTTCTTCACAAATGCGCCGGGCGTGGAATCGATGCATGACTATGAAACGGCCCTGAATGACTTGCTGGTTGAGCACCCGCAGACGACGATCGTCTGCCAGTACGATCTCTCCCGGTTTGCTGGGATCGACGTCATGAAAGCGTGTTGCTCACATCCTGCGGTTGTTTATCGCAAGCGTCTCTATCGGGCTATTACGCCTCCACCGACGGCTGGGCGCGGCGGTTTCTCCCGCTGGATCCGAGTGGTTGCGCTAAACCCCCGTTCGCGGCAACTGCCGGCTAGAAGCGGCAAGATCGGGGCAAGCCGTGACCGATAGGCCTCCCCATGTGAGCGGTGTTGCTCGACCGGATGCGATGCACGCATTCGTTGGAGCGAGCCGATCACATATTATGGAGGTCACCATGAACAAGCTCCTTCTCGCCACAGCGCTGCTCACCGCCCTTTCCGCTCCCGCCTTGGCTGCCTATCCGAAGGGCGAAAGCGACGTCGCCGTGCAGCACGTTGGCGCCATGCGCGAGGGACCATGCGGCATCCGGGACATGCTCCCCGCAGAGCCGTGCGTGGGGAGATCAAGCGACCCGTATTGGACCCCTTGCAATTATTCCGAACGACTGGGGCACAGACAGCTGCGACTAGCCCTCTGGCTCCGCTGGGACCTTGAACTAGCCTTGCCGGGGATCGCTCCTCGGCGACCCGGCGTTGGCTCGGTGCAAAGGAAAGCCCATGGACAAAATCAAACCACTGTTTACCGCCACCGCGACGGCGACCGGCGGCCGCAACGGTCATACTCCAGTCTAGCGACGGCTCGGTCACCGCCGATCTGTCGGTGCCGAAGGAGATGGGCGGACCAGGCAAGCCCGAACGACCACGACCTGAGCACCTCTTCGCCGCGGGCTATGCCGGCGTGCTTCGGCGGCGCTCTCGACCTCGTCGCCAAGCAGCACAAGGAGGACGCGAGCAAAGCCAAAGTCACTTGCGCCGTTCTATTGGCCCGCGCGAGGGCGGCGGGCTTCGGGCTCGCCGTGAAGATGCACGTCGAGGACAAGGGCATTCCGCAAGGAGAGCTGCGCGAAGCTCGTCGAGGAGGCACACGCCAAGATCTGTCCCTATTCACACGCAACGCGCGGGAACGTGGACGTCTCGTTTGACGTCATTGGCGCCTGAGCGAGCCATCCGGGCGGTTGACGTTCAAGCAACCACGATGACGCCCATCATGCCCTTGTGCTCGTGCTCGACGGCGTGACAGTGATAGACGAAGCGGAAAGGCGATCAACCTCGGACGTCTCTAGCTGCGCCAGCTCCGCGGCGATGGTGCCCGCGAGGCTGTCAAAATCGCTTCGCCCCGTCATGCCGCTTGCCATTGATGAAGAAGGTTGGCGTGCCGTTCACGCCGCTCTTCAGGCCGCCCATGAAGTCGCTGCGCACCTTCTGGCCTAAACGTGCGCTTCTCCAGGGCTTCGCGCAAAGCCGGCTCCGGAAGGTTCAAGGCCTCGGCAAGAGCAAGGTAGAGCGACAACCCGAGCTCATCTTGATTCTCGTAGAGAGCGTCATGCACCTCCCAGAAATGCCCATGGGCGCCTGCGAATTCCGCGGTCTCGGCCGCGCTCTCAGCCTCTGGGTGGATCTGCGTCAGCGGAAAATTGCGAAACACGAAGCGAAGCGCCTTGCCGAAATGCTTCTGCACGGCCTTGACGATGGGAAAGGCAGCACCGCAGGCGGGGCACTGATAGTCTCCGTACTCGACCAGGGTCACGGGGGCATGCGGATCGCCCCTGGACGTGATCGGCTGAACTGACAGGAACTTGCAAGGCGGACATGGGCGTTTCTCAGTCTGGCAGTCGCTCGAGCGCTCGCAGGATGCCGTCGGCGCCAGGATTGACTGCCAAGGGTGACAGATAGCTCCAAGCGATGACGCCGTCACGGTCGATCACGAAGAGCGCGCGCTTGGCAAATCTCCTCGCCCTCGCGGTAGGCGCCGTACTGCTTGGCGACCGCTCCCTTCGGCTCGAAATCGGAAAGCAGAGGAAAGTGGATGTGCTGGTGCTTGGCGAAGGCGTCGTACACCAGGCGCCGTCGACCGAGATGCCGAGGATCTCCGCGCCGTATTTGCGAACTCAGGCAGCGCCTCGTTGTAGAGCGTCATCTGATCGCCGCAGACCGGACTCCAGTCGGCCGGATAAAGGCGATGACCACCGGCTTGCCGGCGAGGTCGCTGAGGCTCAGGCACTGATCGGGGGTCACGTGCAGCGTGAAATCCGGAGCCTTGGTGCCGGGACGCAGCAGCTCGGCCTGCTCTTGTCGCTCGGCCGTCTGTGGTTCGATGCAAACGGTGGTCATGAGTGATGCCCTTGCAACGAGGCTCCCGTCACCACCTTGCAGGCGCTTGACGAATGACACGGCGTAAGAGGGAGAGCGGAACAGGAGCACGGGATCGTCGGTCGGCGCGATGCCGTCGCTCATCACCAGCGGGTCGTAATTGATGTTCTTGCACTCGGCGCCGTCTTGCGGCATCGCGGCGGTGAAGGTGAGCGTTCCGGCCTTGAACTCCTTGCGGTCGCTCGGCCAAAGCACTGTCGGGTCGGTTTCCGGATCGCCCGGCTCGCCGACCGTCACCACATATCCCACTTCACCGGCCCTGCTTAACGCGATCGATCAGGGCTTGCTCGTAGGAAGTCGCGGGGCATGGACGTAAGCTCGGCGTTGGTGAGTTCTTTCTCACCGTCCTCTGGGATCGAAACGCCATTTCACCAAAGTCGTCTTGTCATTCTTGTCGATGAACTTGAAGGTATGGATGCCGAAAAAGGCGCTGTTCGGCGTAGCTCGGCGGCGGATTGTGGTCGGCGTAGAACTTTGTCATTCCGGCATCGTCAGGATGGGTCGCGGCGAAGGCCTTTAGTGCAGCGGGGTCAGGTTTGCCGGTCGCCGGATCAGGCTTCGCTGCCGATCAAGTTGTCGAGGAACGTCTTCGGCACGATGGCGAAAACATCGGCGAGTTAATCATGGTCATGTGCTGCTTGCGGCCGTCGGCCAGCCTGAACTCAAGCGCCATGCCGCGCGGTCCCTTCCCGGCGTCGGGGGCGTCCGGGTCGCCGCCGCTGAGCGAGAAGCGTGCAACGACGGGGATAGTCTCGCCGGAGAAGAGTGCCGAACGCGAATAGGACGCCGTCTCAGCGCTCACGAAACTTCCGCGCGACGCCCATGCGCGCCTTGGAGTGTTCGGCTGGATGCGGACCTTCGCAGACGCCTACGGCGCGTCATGGAACCCGCGCATCAGGCCGGTCTGTCTCCAGGGCCGGTGGCCGCTGCAGCGACCAGGAGTGCGCGACGGTCACCATCATGTGCCGTGCGGCCCGCGCTGCGGGTCGGCGACAGCCGCACAACGGGCCCTGTCAGTCTGGCACGAGGCGCGCCAAGCTCTCGCGGTCGGCTCCGACTTTGCGCGCCGCGACCCGGCCCGTGGCTGAACATCGACGCTTGCCGGCGCGCCAACTTGCGATGTGTAGAGCCGCTGTGCCGAACTCTGACGGTGATGGGCAATCGCCTTGTGGCAGATTCTTGTTCGTTCCTGGTGGCGCGTGAGCTGGCGTACTCTTGCGCGCCGCAGCATGTAGCGCTCTTGCGGCGATCAGTCGTTCCTGCGGCTGCCGACAAATCGATGGCGATGCGGCGCTTGGTCTCGCTCCGCCGGGCAAGTCTTCGTGCGATCGGCAGCAAGATCGAGAAAGTTATTTCGCGCACAGACACCTTAGATCGCTGGCAGCACCTGCCTGACGCTGCGCTTCGCGGCCGTCAGGCGAGGCGCGAGACGATCCAACACATCGAATGGAAAGGCGATCGACAATGAAGAATTCTCGTATGCATAAGGTGGTCACCCTGGCTGCCGCGCTCGCGCTGGCAAGCACGGCCATCGCCGGCGACGCTCTTGCTCGCGGCGGCGGGGGCGGTGGCGGTGGCGGGGGCGGTCTTAGCGGCGGCGGTGGCGGCGGCATGGGAGGCGGCGGCGGTCACGGCGGCGGCGGCTTCGGCGGCGGCGGTCTAGGCGGCGGCCATGTTCGGCGGCGGCTTTGGCGGCCATGGCATGGGCCATATGGGTGGCGGCGGGTTTGCCGGCGGCCCCGCGCGCGGCGAATTCCACGGCGGCCGCTTTGCCCACGATGATTTTCACCACGGCCGCAGGTTCTTCGCCGGCGACTACGGCTACTATGACTACGGCTCGAACTGCTGGCAGTCGGAGCGGATTCATACCCCGGCCGGCTGGCGTTGGCGGAACGTCTGCACCTGCTCCTACTGAGTTGATCCGTTGCGGCAGGAGCGGCCGTCGCGCCGCGCTCTCCGAGCAAAAATCAATTGAGGACTCCTGAAAGAACCGCGGATGGGCCTAGCCCCGTCCGCGGTTCTTTGATTGCTTCTCAATAGGCTTTGTCGCGGGCGGCGGCGTGTCGGTGTGGACCTGCACTTTGGCGCCTTCGGCCAGATCGACCGGCGGACTGAGGATGACCTGGTCGCCGGCCTGTGACCCCGTCATGAACCTCGACCGTGGTGCCGAGGTCGCGTGCCACCGTGATCTTGCGGAAGTGAACGACACCATTCTCGACGACGGCCACGTGCAGTCCTTCGGCATTGAAAATGATCGCACCGGCGGGGATGATGAAGGAGGGACTTTCCGCGGGACATGCAGCTCGACGGTGCAGTAGACCCCAGGGTCCAGGGCACCATCCGGGTTCGGTACGTCGACTTCCGTGAGCATTGTCCGCGTGCCCGTCTGCAGCGCATCGGCAATGCGGGCGACCTTCGCCGGGAAATCCTCGATCCGGGATTTCTGGAACGTGCACGACAGCATCGACGCCAGGCTCTAGTCCAAACGCCTGATCCTGGGGCACATAGACGAGAGTGCGGATCACATTGTCCTGCATGATGGCGAACATGAAGGTGCCGCTCGTTGCATCGGCTTGCACCAGGCTTCCCACATCGATGTTGCGCTGAGTGATGACACCGTCGAAGGGAGCGACGACGCTCTGATAGTCCTTCTGCTGATGCAGCACCGAGATCTGCGCCTGTTGGGCGGCAATGTTCGATTGGGCGACGCCAATTGTCGCCTGTTGCGCTTGGAGCCCGAGCCGGTCCGAATCGCCCTGTTGCGGGTCACCCACCCTTTTCGACCAGCGGCTTGTCGCGCTGCCAGGTCACATTCGCGAGATCCGCATTGGCCTGGTTTTGGCGCAAAGTCGCCTGCGTCTGGCTGAGATTGGCCTCAGCCTGCTGGATCTGGTGATCGAGCTCGGGCGCGGTGGATTTGCGCCAAAAGCTGGCCTTGCTTGACGTGGTCACCGATGTCGACGTTGCGCTTGTCGATATAGCCGCTCGCACGGGCGAAGATGTTCGCCTCGGTAAACGCAGAGGTGGAGCCGGGCAAGGAAATGACCATGGTGGCGTCGCTCGCCTTGACCGTTCCCACGCGGACCTCGGGCACGAAATTGGCCTCGCCGCTCCGCCGTCGACCACGGCCTCGTTATGTTGCACCTCGTAACGCCAGGCGCCGAAGGCAATCCCGCCAATAAGAGCGAGAAGCGCGCCGAGTCCGAGCAACCTCGCCGCCCAACGGCGCGGCTTGCGCGGACGGTCCTCTGGCAAAGTCGGCGCGGAAACGGCTCCGCGGCCGGCTTCGGCCTTTGTCCAACGAAACGATCCTCGTTCACTCGATGCCCTCCTCGAATACGCCATGCGCGGTCTTGCCGTCGTTGCCCCTTCGCAGCACGGCGAAGAGATAGGGCACGACCAGCAGGGTTGTTGGCGTTGCAAACAACAGGCCGCCGATCACGGCGCGCGCCAGGGCGCGCGTTCTGCTCTTCGCCGGCGCCGCCGATCGCCATCGGCAACATGCCGACGATCATCGCCGCAGCCGTCATCAGCACCGGGCGGATCCTGGTGTGGCCGGCATCGACCGCGGCCTCGAAGGAGTTCCGGCCTGCAAGCTGCTGCTCATGCGGCAAACGTCACGAGCAGGATGGAGTTCGCCGATGCGACACCAACGGCCATGATGGCGCCCATCAGCGAAGGGACGTTCAGGGTCGTGCCGGTGATGAACAGCATCACCAAAATGCCGCAAAACGTGGCAGGCAGTGCGAGAATCACGACGAACGGATCGCCGAAATTCTGATAGTTCACCACCATCAGCGCGAAGACGAAGACGGCGGCAAACAGAAGCCCGATACCGAGATCGCGGAAGCTATCGTTCATGCTCTGGATCTGGCCGACGATCTGGATGGTGTTGCCCGGAGACAGTTTCGGCTGCAACGTCGGCCACGATCTTGTTGATCTCATCGGAAACACCGCCGAGGTCGCGGCCCTGAACGCTGGCATAGACCTCGTAGACCGGCTGAATGTTCGCCTGGTTGCTGTTGGTCGGCACGCCGCCGCGCTGCAGCGTTGCCACGTTGCTGAGCAGCCCAGGCACCGGATTCCCCCTGGCAGATAGCCCGGTGGAGACCGGCGTGTTGAGAAGATTGTCCATAGATGACAGCCGGGGCTCCGGAGTCTGCACCGCGATGTAGTAAGGAATTCCCGAGGCCGGGTCGGTCCAGAAGTTCGGCGAGACCTGCTCCGACGAGCTCAGGCTGACATTGATGTTCGGTGGCGATGCGCGTTCGCGGTGAGGCCGAGCCCGGCCGCGCGCGTACGGTCGATGTTGGCATAGAACGCCGGGCCGTTGACCTCCTGCTGGAGATGGGCATCGGCGATCCCGGGAATTGCCGCGATGCGCTGCCTGAGTTCCTGGGCGACTTGTAGATTGTTCGCGCGGTCGTAGCCGACGGTGCGCACGTCGATCTGCGCCGGCAGGCCGAAATTGAGGATCTGGGTGACGATGTCGGCCGCCTGGAAATAGAAGGTCGTGTCGGGGAAGGCGGCGGGAAGGACCTCGCGCAGCTTGCGGATGTAGTCTGCCGTCGGCGGGTGGCCCTCCTTGAGCTGCACCTGGATCACGCCGTCATTGGGTCCGATGGTCGAGCCGTCGGAGAAGGCCGAGATTATAGGCCCGCGCCGGAAGCCCGATATTGTCGACGATGAGGCTGCGCTGGTCTTCGGGGATGACCTGCCTGATCTTGTCCTCGACCGCCTGGAAGATCCGTTCGGTGGTTTCGATGCGGGTGCCGGCGGGTGCGCGGACATGGAGCTGGATCAGACCGCCGTCGATGAGCGGAAAGAAGTCGCGTCCGACGAACATGAACATTGCAGCTCCGAGCGCCAACATGGCCACGGCGAGGACCGGCACGATGAGCTTCCGATTGAGCAGGACGTCGGAGCACCCGCGACATAGCCCTGCCGCATCTGCTCGAAATTGCGCTCGAAGGCGGCATGGAAGCGGCCGAACCAATTCCGCGGAGCCTCGTCGGACCCGCCATGCTGCTCGCCCTTGAGCAAGAGCCCGATGGTGATCGGGGTCAGCGTGCGCGACAAGCCGTAGGAGGCAAGCATGGCGAACACCACCGCGAGGCCGAGCGGCGTAAACAGATACCGCGCCGGTCCCTCGAGGAAGACCACCGAGGTGAACACGCAACGAGATGGCGAGCGTCGAGACGAGCGTCGGCACGGCGATCCCGGCCGAGCCGTGCAGCGTCGCTGCCGGAAGCGGCATGCGCTCCTCGGATGAGCAGCCGATGCGGTATTCTCGATGGTCACCGTCAGATCGTCGACCAGGATGCCGACCGCCAGCGCAAGGCCGCCGAGCGTCATGGTGTTGAGCGTATCGCCGAGGAAGTAGAGCGCGACCAGCGAGGTCAGGATCGCCAGCGGGATCGAGATCATGACCACGATGGTCGAACGCCAGGAGCCGAGGAACAGCAGGATCATCAGCGCGGTGAGCGCCGCGGCGATGGCGCCCTCGCGAACACACGCTCGCCACCGCCGATTTGACGAATACCGATTGGTCGAACAGCTCGCTGATCTTGAGGCCAGGCGGCGCCGCGGCGCGGGCAACCTGCAGCACGGACCTTGCACCCGTTGACGACGTCGAGGGTCGAAGCGTTGCCGTTCTTGATGACGCTGAGCAGGACGGCACGCTGCGCCATCCTCGCGGACGATGTTCTGCTGCACCGCCGAGCCGTCGCGCACCTGGGCCGACGTCCTTGATGAAGACGGTCGCGCCGTTGGTGAATTTGACGGGAATATTGTTGAGCTCGTCGATCGATGCCCGGCGTGGCGTTGGTGCGCACCGTGTATTGCGTGTTGGCGATCTTCACCTGGCCCGACGGCAGCGTCAGGTTCTGCGCATTGACCGCGTTCACCACATCAAGCGGGGTCAGCCCGCGTGCCGAGCAACTTGTTCGGGTCGATATCGACCATGATCTGGCGGTACTTGCCGCCGGCGGGTGTGGAAAGGTAACGCCTGGCACCGGCGCCAATTGCTGGCGCAGGCGGTAGATGCCGTAGTCGTAAAGCTGCTGCTCGTTGAGATTGTTCGAGGTGAGCGTGAGCTGCAGCACCGGCACGCTGGAAGCGTTGAATTGCACGATGATCGGCGGCTGGATGCCCGGCGGCATGCAGGGCACGGATGGCATTCGTCGCCGAGACGATCTGCGCGATGGCGAGGTCGAGATTGACGTCCGGCTGGAAGTAGATCTTCTGGACCGAGATGCCGTTGAGGGTCTGCGACTCCATGTCCTTGATGCCGTTGACGTTGGAGCTGATCGAATACTGGCTGTAGGTGGAGACCCGCTGCTCCATCTCAGGCGTGCTGAGGCCGGTGTAGCTGCCAGATGATCGTCACCACCGGGATGTTGATTTGCGGAAAGATGTCGGTCGGCATCGTGCGGATGGCGGTGACGCCGAGAAATAGAATCAGGGCCGCGAGCACATAGAAAGTGTGCGGAAACCTGAGCGCGAACCGAACGATGCCCATGACCTAGCTTGCGTGCTCGCAAGCTCTCCCTCTGCCTGCGGCGCCGCTAGGTCAAGCCCCGCTCTTTGAGTTGTTGCTTCCGAGACCGGCCTCTTCCGCGGCGATGAGGGCGAGCGCCGACCAAGTCGAGGTCGCCATGGCCGCGCGCCACTCCGGCAACCAGCCTGTTGTGCACGACATCGACCGACGGCATGGGAACGCTCGCGGCGTCGGCTTCCGACAGCGCCAAGCGGACATCCTTGAGGGCCAAAGGGAAATGCGAAGCCGGGGGTGAAGTTGTGGTGCACCATCTTGGCGCCGTAGATCTTATGCACGCGGCTGCCGAACATCGTGCTGGTCATGATGTCGATGAATTTTCGGGCTCGACGCCGCGCTTGCGCACCAGAGCCAGAACTTCGGCGAGCACCTCCAAGGAGGTGGCGGTCATGGCGTTTCCGGCGAGCTTGACCAGATTTGCGCTTGCCGGGTCGGGGCCGACGACAAAGGTCCGTTGACCGAGAAGGTCGAAGATGGGCCTGGCGCGCTCGATTTGGTCCGGGCTTCCCGGCGGCGATGACGTAGAGCTCGCGCGCCTTGGCGGCGTCCGGATTGCCAAACACCGGCGCCGCCACATAATTCTGGCCGCGACCCACATGTTCGGCCGCGATCGTGGAAGACATGCCCGGGCTGATGGTGCTCATCGAGAGGTGCAGCGCGCCTGGCTTCAGCATCGCTGCCAGCCCCGTCCGCCGGATGAGCCGTCGCCGAAGACGATCTCATGCGCTGCCGCATCGTCGGGCAACATGCTGATGACGATGTCGCAGCCGAAAAGGTCGGCCACGTCGTTCGTCGGCTGAATGCCGAGCGCTGCAAGCTCGGCGTTACGCTGAGGCTTGCGGATATAGCCGAGGACGGCGAGGCCGCCGCTCGCCAGATTGGCCGCCATGGCGCTGCCCATGTGACCGAGCCCGATGAAGCCAATGCTTCCTGCAAGCGGCTTTGCTTAAGCCGAAGCGTCCGGCCCGATGATGCGGCCGAGCCTTTGACGTCGTTCTTAACCGGGGTGGAACGATCGACTTGGTATCCTGCATTTGCTCTCACGAATCGACGCTTGTTGTTGCTTGGAAGATGGGGACTCAACGCGCAGCGGCCGCGCGGGGATTGCGGCAAATGGTTCACCCTTGCGGCGATCGGTAGCGGAACGCGGCGGGAGACAGCCGGATCAGGCCGCTTTGGCGAGGCGATTTTGATTGGCTGCCGATCGAGGTACCGGAATTCTAAACAATAGTCTTTATGCGGGCGCCTAGAATGGGATCGCTGTTCCTACATTAAGGACCCGAGGACCGGGAAGCGCATCGCCCAACCAAATCCACAACAGCTTTGGGAGGTCGTGGAGGTTCCAGAGCTCCGTATCGTCGATAACGATCTTTGGGATGCCGTGAAGGCTCGTCAGCGGGAGTTGTCCTTCGAGATCCGACGCGACGACAGCGGAAATGCCCTCAATCGAGCACATAGACGAAAATTCCTGTTATCGGGCTTGCTAAAATGTGGGTGCTGCGGCGGTGATTTCACAATCCTGGCACAAGACCGTTATGGCTGTGCAACACGGCGCAGCAAAGGGACCTGCAACAACAACGCGACGGTAAACCGGCAGGAAACGAAGCACGTGTTTTGGACGGCCTTAAGGGGAGGCTCATGGCACCGGAACTGGTGCGTGAGTTCGGTCGAGCCTTTCATGAGGAGGTCAACCGTGCGGCAGCCGAGCGCGAGCAGCAGTTCAAGGCTGATGGGGTCCACCTCGCGGCCATCGAACGCAGATCGCTGGGACCGTCGCAGCCGTCGAGGAAGGAAATTACAGCCGCGCCTCGCTGACCGACTGGCAGAACTTGAACGCCAGCAGGAGTTGCTTCGCCTCGGCTGAGGGAAGGTCCTCCAACCATTGTCCGCCTTCATCCGCGGCTAGCCGAGATCTATGCCGAAAGGGTCCAGCAGCTCGAGACGTCATTGAACGATTCAGCCATCCGAGAGGAAGCGGCAGAGGTGCTCCGCTCGCTAATCGACCGCATTGAGCTGCACCTCGCGGCGACGGCAAGGGCGTTGACGCCGAGCTCCATGGTGATTTGGCCGAGATCCTGGCCTTTTGCGATGGATCCCACGGAAAATTCCCCAAAACCGGCGTTTCGGGAAGTCAACTCCTCGGTGGTTGCGGGGACTCGCAACCGTCTTGATTTGCAGCTAAGGGAGCTTCTTGAGGCAGTGGTCCATTCTTAGCAGAGCGCGTGGGATGGGCTCGAAGTACCGAAAACGCGTTCCATTACCAGGCCTAAAAGTAGCGCGGTCTCGAAAACCGGTTGTACGGTTCGAACCACCCTCCGTTCTTACCCCTTAGCCCATAAGGCTTTGCGGGCAAGATCAGGCTTGCTGACCCCATCCGACCCCCTAGCGAGCGGGCGAAACCAGGCGGGGGTCAAGAGCGCCCTAGGCGCTCTGCGCCGGGCAAAGAGCAGGCGAGCCTGAGGCTGCGTGGCCGGGGTGTTATTCTGAATTTGAACGACTTATCTAAGGGGTTGAAGACGAAGCCTCATTATCCAATCCCCATGGAACAGTACGACGACATTCGAGACCGTAGACGCGCCCGCCGACCATCAAAGAGATCGAGAAGCGCCTGCGGAAACTAGGCTGCACTAAAGAGCAGGTCAGCCGTCACCTAGATCAGGTGACCAAGAGCCGGACTGCGCCCGTCAGCGAGAAGCGTAACAAGAACCGTCAGCATAAGATTGACTGGCCCTAGTTTCGGCGCAGCCTAATCAGAAGGTTTCATAGGCGGCAGGACCGCAAGGCTGGGACTGCGTAGGCCCTAGCCTTTGTGTCATGAGTCCCGCCGGAACCTGATCGAATTGACGACGTTCAGGCCTATTGGCCTTCGAACACGGCTATTTCGATGTTGCAGTTATTCGTCGCTCCGACACCTTTTGAGGGTTGGGGCGAACGCGCGTATGACGGTACATCCCAACGTCAACTGCTCGCGGTGTTGATCGTGAGCGTCGGTGCACTCGCGCTGACATTGTGCGTAGCACTTCTCATGCTTTTTGCTGACGAACCGCTTGGGCCTCCTGATCAGAGCCGCTTCCCTATACCGGCCTGTTTAATCTCGTTCGCGGCGTGGCGCGGCATCTGTCAAGGCCGTGTACTCATAAATCGAGATTGGTAAGCAGCGGTTGGTCACTGTCCGCTTTGCCCACGCATCGCGTTGTGATACGTGCCTTAGCGTAATTTCGAATACATTGATCCTGCATGGCCTGGAGACTATCCTGGGGCTTCTCTTTGGCTCGCGTGTTTTGCATTGTACAGCGATGGCCGAGAGACGCTAGGGCGGCGACATTGTAATACGATGAGGCGTGGGGAACCTCTTCACACCCATCCACGCCAGTGCTAGAAGCCCTGGTTGGCAGCCGCTTCGCCGGGGCTTCTTCATGTCGGGTTGAATAATCCGCGCCAAGTGGTAGTTAGGCGGTGGTGGTGGTTTTCCTGCCATCACCATGTCTCCCTTCTGAAGAGCGGAAGAAGCCCTGGCAATCCACCGTCCGCGCTTCTTCTGTTAACCGGGTGAGGCGGCTCATTAGTTTCGAAAGTCTTGCCGCGCGGGTCTTCCTGCCTCCAGGGGCTTCGCTATGCTACATTGCTGGTCTCCTGGCACGATGACTTAAGGGGCGCATAATGGTCGAAGCCGAATATCCCCAAAGACCGTCAAGATTAAGGTTCTAATTGCCGTCCTGGCCATCGGTACCTTTGGTCGGTATGATCATCCAACTGAACAGCTTAGAAGCTAAAGTGCGAGCAACCGCCCAGCACGGAAGCGCCAGCCAATTCCCATTTGAGGTTGAGGCATGATGTCCCGGAAGCGCATGCAGGCTGCTAAGTCCCACCGACAGCTTCACTACGTTGCTCGCACCATCGCGCCAATCGTTGCATTGTCAGGCAACCGCGAGGGTGCCGACCGCGATTGAGCATCGGATTGCTGCTTTGGCCGCGTGGCCTCGCTGGCGTTAAGCGCCGCTACAATATCTCCCGCTACCTCCCCCATAGGGTTTAAGCGGAAGCGTCACTGGTATCCAGTAGCTTGTAATCGCGTCGCGCCGCCCGCCCCATTTTTAGCGCGAGCTCCCGGCACCCTGCGGTCGGGGCTCTCTAACCGTTCACTTCCCTAGAGAACATCCGACCGCTACAAACCCCCTTTATGTGTTCGCGTAAATCCCCGGCTCAGGTCTCCACGCGCTTGCTCCTTGTCCGTGGTGGGTGTTCGGCAATCGCCGCCTTATTGATAGGTTTTGCCAGCCACGCCCCCTCGCTCTGCGCTGGGGTTGCTTCCAATCGTCGGACCAATTGCCCTCGAAATCGGCCTGTAAAACCATCGGCGTCAGATCGTGCCGAGACTGGGCCTTCTCGAGTCCTTCGGGCCGAAGCTGTTGCCCTTTGGCATAGTCGTCTAACCCCTAAGATTTGACCTGTTGCCTAATACCGCTGGGCTGATCTTTCCGCGCAATATCGCGAGTTGCTTTGTCTGTGCCACACTTGCTCTCCCTTCTTTGCCATAGTGGTATAATCCTCATGCTGTCTAGACAGGTAGAGTATCAACACACGTCACGTTCTACTGCGATGAATGCCTTGAGTCTTATTTCAAGAGCTTGTCACCCAAACTTGAGGCTTTGCCAGGGCGCAACGCAGCCATTTGCTGAATCAAGGGAATAGGCCCGACCCTTACGAATATGGACTTAGTTTTCACTGAAGCCCAGCAGATCATCATTCGGCTAGCGCAAACGGCGGGCTTAGGGTGACCGTAGCACCGGCAGGTGCCCGGCGAGGGGGCGCTCGAAGCGTATTGCTCGGTGCGCTCGCGCTTCACTGCCCTCGACAAGATCGCGATTCTCGAGGGCCTCCTCGTAAACCTGGCGAAGCTCTGGGCCTCGGTGAGCTTCGGATCGCTCTTGCGCGCAGCTCTTCGGCCTTGCCGCATGAGCCGCTCGCTCGGACGACGTCGGCGCAGGCATCGTCGGCGTCACCGTGCGCGCGGGCTCGGCTTCGTCCCCTTGGGGGCGAGGCGATAGGCTTGATAGAGCGCTGCGCCGTCGCTGGTCTCACGCAAAAACCGGCTGTAACTTCGCTCGGAGTTTCTGTTTTTCGCGGCGGTCATCCGCCGCCCTCTTGACGATTTGTTCATGCCATTGCCTCCTGCGAGATTCTCGTTTCTGACCTGCCGCGATCTCTTTGCAATTCGGACCCATTCGTCGTCGTTCATTTCGGTCTCCTGTTGTTTCACGAGCCGTTGCCGCATCCGATGGGCACGCTCATGTCTCATCTTCATCTCGGCGTGGCGGCGCTCATCGGTCGTGTCCGCCATCGCCGTGCCCTCGGTCCGAAAGTCTCGGACTTCATCGGTTCTTGCAGCACAATGCGAGCACGACACCGGCGAAAGTGCGGAATAGCATCGGAAGGAAACTCGGATCATGACTTGGAAGACCGCCTATCGGTCGTTCTACTACGAGGGAGCGCCTGAGCCCGAGGATCTGGTGCTGGACCGTGCCACCACGGCGCTGCTCGTGATCGACATCCAAAACAAATATATGGCAGTCCCGAGCAGCACCGCCGAGCAGAAGCGCTGGGCGCCCTTCTTCGACCGGATGAACAATATCGTCATTCCGAACACGTGCGCGCTCATCGATCTCTTCAGAAGGCATGGCGTCGAGCGCTTGTTCGCCCGGATCGCCTGTCTCAAGGCGGACGGTCGGGACCGCTCGCTGAGCCAAAAAACCCGGGTGGAACTATCTGCTCATGCCGAGAACCAGCGAGGAATCGCAATTCGTTCCCAACCTCGCCCCTCGCGATGACGAGATCGTCCTGTGCAAGACGACGGACAGCGCCCTCACCGGCACGAACCTGCGCCTTATCCTGCGCAACATGAATATCGAGAACGTCGTCCTGGCCGGCATCTTTACCGACCAATGCGTGTCTTCCACGGTGCGAAGCCTCGCCGACGAGAGCTTCAATGTGGTCGTGATCGAAGATTGCTGCGCGGCGGGCACCGATGAGCTCCATCGCAGGGAGCTCGAAATCATCAACATGATCTACTGCCACGTCCTATCTTTCGAGGAGCTGCGCGAGGTCATGAAAATTTGACAGTGAGCGTCCGACTATGCTCAGCCGCTTTTGCCGCGCGGCCAATAGAGCTGTAGCTCATTGCGTTCGATCAGGCCAAGCGGCCGTATGATCAGCATCATAATGAGCGCGATCGCCAGACAGACATCGGTCAAGCCGACCACAGGCTCCGCGAAAAGCTGCGCCATGTTGACGGCGTTCTCGATCGCACGCAGCCCCTGATAGACGAAGCTCACAACCACGGTGCCGATCACCGCTCCGGACACGGTCGCTGGGCCGCCGATCACCAGCATCGCGAGGACGACGAAGGTCATTTTTAGGAAGAAGGCCGTCGGCGAGAAAGAGGTGATGAAGTGGGCCCAGAGCCCCGCCGCCCATGCCTGCCACGAACGCGCTCAGGACGAAGCCGATCCACCGCACGGCGATGGTGTCGACTCCGATGGCGCTTGCCGAGACCGGATCGTCCCGTGACGCGCGGAGCTGCAGCCCGACCTTGGACTCCTTGAAGACGATCGCGACAGCAATGAAGAATATTGCCCAGAGCGCGCTGCCGAGGAGGTAGGTATGCCGATCGAGGCCGAAGAGCGTGTGGGGGCCATTAGTCAGGGCAGTCCAATGCACGAGCACGGTATGAATGATGACGAGGAGGGCGAAAGCGGTGATGACGGCGGCGAATTCGGTGAGCCGCATGAGCGCAATGCCGACCAAGGCGGCGACCAGAGCCGCGACGAGCCCGCCCAGGACAATGGCAACTAGGAACGGGAGCTGGATATCGGCGAGGAAGGGATAGAGCGTCGGGAGAGCGAGCGACTTCGCCAGCGGCGTCATCGAAAAAGATCGCCGATGTGTAGGCGCCGATCCCCATGAAGCCTATGTGGGCAAAGCCGAGAATGCCCGTGTTTCCCATGAAGATCTGCAAGCCTACCACGAGGATAAGATCGAGGAACGCCTCGGTGACGATGTGGTCCATGATCGGCCAGTCGGCAAACTGGAGGAGGGTGGCCAGCAGCAGCAGCGGCCCCGCCAGAAGCACGAAAGTGTTGAGGGGATCGGTCCAGTGGCGAAGACGCATGCGGCGCTCCCAATCCCTCATTTGGCTCGGATGAGGCCTTCGGGCCGGACCAGCAGGATCACGATGACGAGGCCGAATGTGAAAGCTTGCCGGTAGTCGACCAGGTCTTGCGGCAGCAGCGTGTTGATCGCGACCGTCATCAGCCCCAGCACATAGCCGCCGACGACGCGCGCCGATCAGGCTTTGCATGCCGCCCAGGACCGTGGCCACGAAGGAGACGATCAGCGGCTCGAGTCCGATCCCCGGCGTCACCGATGCCGTGCGTCCGAAGCCAGAACAGGGAAACGATGCCGGCGAGAAGGCCGCTGATGGCGAAGGCGGTGCTGATGATCAGGTTCGCCGGAACGCCCAGCATCCGCGTCATGGTGAACTTGTCGGCAGCGGCGCGGAGCGCGATGCCAAGGATCGTCTTGCGCAGGACGAAGCTGAACAGGGCCAGCATGGCGAGGCTGACGACGATGGCGAGCACGTCGCGGACCGGCACGAGCGTCCCGCCGATCGCGATGCTGTCGGAGAAAAGATCCGGCAGCGGGACGACGCGGGCGCGTGGCGACACGAACAGGAGCGCCGCGTTCTGCAGAAGCGTGCTGACGGCAAAGGAGGTGATCAGCATGGCGGTCAGGGACTTCTCGCGCACCGGGCGGAAGGCGACCCGCTCCGTCAGATAGCTGCTCACGACGGCTGCCGCCACGGCGACCGCTGCCATCACTAGCCACGGCAGGGGGCCGCCGCCCAGCAGGTAAAGTGTGTAGCCCGCGACCATGATGAGCTCGCCATAGGCGAAATTGACGAGGCGCAGGATGCCGTAGACGATCACGAGGCCTAGCGCCATCAGTGCATAGAGGCTGCCGAGGCTCAGCCAATTGACGATGAAAGTGACGGTCTCGCTGGCCGGGCTCACGGGAGTTGCCCCGGTGCCCCTGCCGGGCCTTCGCCGAGGTAGACGCTCTGCAGATTCACCTGTTGACGCAGATCGGCGGGGGTGCCGGCAGCCTCGACCCGCCCTATGCTGAGGACGTAAGCGCGGTCGACGATGTCGATGCGTCTGATGAACGTTCTGCTCGACGAGCAGGATCGTCATGCCCTGACGGTGCAGGCGGGTCACCAGCTTGAAGACGTGATCCACGAGGGCCGGAGCGAGACCAAGCGAGGGCTCATCGAGCATCAGCAGCTTCGGATGGGACATCAGGGCGCGCGCCAAGGCAAGCTGCTGCTGCTCGCCGCCGGAGAGCGTGCCGGCCGCCTGGGCAAGGCGCTCGCCAAGGATCGGGAACAGCGATGCACATCTCGTCGACATCGCGCCGGTATTCAGCCCGGTTCCGGCGAATGAATCCGCCGAGCCGCAGGTTCTCCTCGATGGTCAGCGTCGGAAAGAACCTCGCGGTCCTCCGGCACCATGGCGATCCCCTTGCGTGGACGATTGCCTCGGGCGGCAGGCCTGCGATGGAGTGGCCGCGAAGGCAATGCTCCCCTTTCTGGCTTCAGGACCCCGGCAATCGTGGCGAGCGTCGTCGTCTTGCCGGCGCCGTTAGCGCCGATCAAGGCGACCAGCTCCCCTTCATTGACGCTTAGGGAGAGGTCGCGCACCCGCCACGATGCTGCCGTACTGGACCTGGAGTCCGCGAAGCTCAAGCATTCGCGACCGCTTTAGCCGTCGTTCCGAGATAGGCCGCGACGACCTCGGGGATGCGTCGCCACCTCCTCCGGCCGGCCTTCGCCGATGGTCCGGCCATAGTTCAGCACATGCAGCCGATGGCAGAGGCGCATGATGAGCCGCATGTCATGGTCGACGATCAGTATTCCGAGGCCACGCTTTCCGGGATCGGCGCCAGCCGTCTCAGCAGCTCGTTGCTCTCCTTCTCGTCGAGTCCAGCAGCCGGCTCGTCCAGCAGCAGGAACCGCGGCCGCATTGCGAGCGCCCGAGCGATCTCGACGAGCCGCTCGTGGCCGTAGGAGAGCGCGTTCGCCGCCGCTCCCGCCGAACGGCCCATGCCGAGCTCGCCGAGCAGCGCATGGGCGTCCGACTCCGCCTCCTGCCGCGAAAGGCCGACGCTCAAGCCCGCCACCAAGACATTTTCTAGGACCGAGAGGCCGTTAAACAGGCGTACGCGCTGGAACGTCCGCGCCAGACCCGCTCGGGCGATCCGATGAGGCTTCCAGCCCGTGATGTCATACCCATCCGCCTGGATCCGGCCGGCGGTCGGCGGAAAGATCCCGGTAATCACATTGATCAAGGTCGTCTTGCCGGATCCATTCGGGCCAATGAGGCCGAGGATCTCGCCGCGATCGAACCGCAGGCTTATGCCGTCGAGCGCACGCAGCCCGAAGAACCGCTTTGAAACCGACTCGACGACCAAGCCCGACGATGCAGCGGCTGAATCGCTCATGGGCGGTTTCTCGGGACTGCAAGGGCGGATGGTGGGCGGAGACGATGTTGGCGCGTCTCGTCGCCCGTGCCGGTGACCGGGGTTATTGCTGCGGGTGCTCCTTGAGTAACTTCACCAGATAATCTGGCTTTCCACGTCCGAAGGCTGTGTCCAGCCAAGGAACACCGGCTTGCCGCCCTTGATTTCGACCATCGGCGCCTCGATGCTCGGCTCATGGCCGGTCGCTGCATTCGACCATGTGAGCTTGCCGGTCAGAAGATCGTAGTGGGTTCCCTCCATTGCCTTGGCAACGGCGGCACCGTCCGTCGTGCCGGCCTTCTGCATGGCTTGGGCAATCACCATGACCGTGTCCCAGCCCGTTGCGACCATCGCCGTATCCGGTGCCCTCGCCGTACTGCTTCTGGTATCGGTCGAGGAATTCCGCCATGGCCGGCGTCGCCCCGGGTGCCATGAAGCTATGGGTAACGAAAAAGACATCGTTGCCGAACTTTTCGCCCAGGGCGCCGAACAGGCTCGAGTCGTCGTAGGAATCGCCTCCGATGATCGGCGTTTTGATGCCGGCCTGGCGAATGGTCCGAATGATGGTGCCGAGGTCGGGCATAGGACGAGATGAACAGCACGTCAGGCTTCTCCTGCGACCGCTGGAGGCGCGCTAGCTGCGCCGAAAAGTCTTGGGCACCCTGGGTGTGCTTGTCCTCGAATATGATGTGGCCGCCCTTGGCCTTGAAATGCCTGGTGAAAAAGTCGCTAAGGCTGGTCGTATAGTCGATGAAGGTGTCGGTGACGACATAGGCGTTCTTCCACCCTTTCCCGAGCGCGAATTCTGCGGCGGCCGCGCCCATGGTGGTGTTCCACATGGAGAGGGTGAATTGCTTGTCGCCAAGCGTGACAGAACCATGCAGCGGCGACGACGCGCAGGTCGACACGCCGACGATGCCGCCTTTCTGCGCTTCGCGGTTTGCCGGTCCGCCGAAGTCAAAATCGCAGGGCGCGACGATCGCCTTAGCGCCTTGGGAGACGAGCTGCGCCGCATTGGTGCCGACGGTGACTGGATCGCTCTTGCCATCGAGATTAACGAACTTGAGCGGACGACCAAGGACGCCGCCCTTCTCGTTGATCGCCTTGACTGCGAGCTCGGCGCCCCTGAGCCCAGGCGCATCGAGCGGTGCCTGAATGCCGGTTAGGCAGAGCGCGCCACCAATCATGATCGGCTCGTCGGCCTTGACGGCGCTTATGCAAACAATCAGTCCCGCCGAAAGCGAAACTGCGATCGTCGCCAACAAGCTGGCGGTTGCTGATGCTCCGGCACGTTGCTTCTTTGGTTGCTTCTTTGGTGTCGCAACCATTCTCTCCTCCCTAGCCACTGATTTACGCTTCGTCGGCTACCTTAGCACGCTCGGTCGCAATCTGCGATCGCTTCGTGCGCCCGAGTCCTGAGTCGCCAGCCTCGATCGCAGCCGGAACAGACGCTTCAACCTCGCTTAGGGTCCTCGACGTACCCGGCGGTGACCTCGCCTTTGTGGGCGGCGAAGGCGGCCAGGACTTCGGTCTTCTCACGCGTCGGGACCTTGAAGAAATCCAGGGTCCGTCCGAGCTAGCAACAGCCTTTGGAGCGGACTTCAGAATTCCGAATGCATTTTTGTCACTCCCGAACGTCCGCTAAGGGTCATTAGCGGACATCAGAGAGCCGATCAGGATGTCCGCTCTATCCCAGAAGCGGACCTTATTGCTCTCGATGTTCGGCAGCTCAGCTAGGCTCCATCGAGGATCGGCTCAGGTCCACTAATCAAAACGTCATTCCTTGATGGCACGCTGCGCTTCTGAGGGTATCAGGCATGTCCGCTTTACCCTCGATAGCCGGACATTCGTCGGAGGTACAGGGTGCTGGGACGTCCGAAGAGATGCCTGCAGAAGCAGAGTCCATCGGGCACGCAAAGACATCGAACTCCGCACTGGCCTAGCGTGGCAAAGCAGCAGGCGCTCAAGTCGACGGAAGAGCAGTCGCAGGCGAGTGCCTGTCGACTCTCCGAATTCGTTGCGGCGGCTACTGAATCCAACCCAGCTGTTTCTGGAAGCCGAGGCCGTCATAGTAGTCGCCCTGATAGACGATCTTGCCGTTCTCGACCCGCATGAAGGTCACTCCGTTGAAGCTGAACGGCTTGCCGGTCGCCGGCGGTGTCCGGCCCCCAGGCGCCCGTATTGGTGCCGGCGAAGGTCCATTCAAACGCGATGCCATTCGCGCTTTCGATCGGCTCGCCCCTCATCTTCCAAGTGAGATCAGGCGCTGCCGTCACGAACAGCTTGATGACCTTGTCACGCGCTGCATCACGCCCTTTCTGCGGCTCCGCCGACGGTGACGTCGAGATAGGTGACATCATCGGCCATGAGTGCAGCCGCGGCGTCGGCGTCGTGGGCGTTCCAAGCCGCCAAATAAGCGTCAGCCACCTGGCGCGGCGTCATATCTCGTGCGAGCGCGCTTGTGGTTGCTGCCACCGCCAGCAATGCGCCAATCACCCAACCTCGATACCGCATGGTCTTTACCTCCCCTTCAAGCCGTTGCTCCGGCACGACAACCTTGCATCGCCAAAAATCCGGCCGGCAAGGGCCGATTACGCCCCTATTTGCTGAGGGCTTCGCCCCGCAGACGAGGTCCGCTTTGGGTGCATGGAGCAGACGGCATCAGCGTCACGTCTTCGCCTCATGTCCGTTATTCCCCCCAAGGCGGACGTCCATCGGCGCGGGTTTGGCAAGTCAAAGCTTAGTGCCAGGAAAGCTGGGAAATTCGGGCTGAAGGCTGTAGCGTGATTGGCGGGCTATCGCGGCAGGCCAGTTAGACCAGTCGATTCGCTTTTGCCGCTACCGCCGTCGAGGAACGTTCTCCGATAATTTACCGAGGTTCGTTGATTGAATTTCGTACGTGACTTCACCAATGACGATCCCGGTCGCGACACCAGCAAGCCCTCAGTGGTCTGCCAGTATGACTCCGGAAGACCCGGTGAAAGACAGACGATAGCGCTGACTTGCCGAAGATCGGCTGTGGTGCCCCGGAGCAGCTCTGACCGGCGCCATGACAGAGTGGCGCCTAACGCCGCCGCCAGGAGCTTCGCGCCAGGCGTCCCGACCAGCGGACGAGAATCCTTTGCGACGAGTGCGCCGGCACGTTGAGTTTTCCAGTGCATGGCCTGAGGTGTTGAGCCAATCGTCATTACTGAGAATCTACCGATTGACGGCGCCCGCCATCATTGTCCCTCGATAGTGCGCGCCGGATAGAAAAGCCGTGCTAGCCGGCGGCCTCACCCGCCGTTCGGGTGGTTGAGCGACCAAATATAGTCGGCGAGCGCCAGACGTCGGTCGGCATGAGCCGTGCCGCCCATCGGCGGCATGCCGCCCGGTAATCTTTGGATGCGGCACACCGTTGGTGATGGTCGCGGCGATCGACGGGATGCTGCCGTCGCCCCACCGCCATTGCCAGGGTCAGTCTGGCGCGAGCGGCGAACCCTTGGCGTTGGCGCCGTGGCATCGGCAAGTTCCGCCCTTCTCGCCGTGGAAAATCTCTTCTCCCAGCGCGACTTGGCTGCGGTGTCCTGGCCCGGGGCGTCGGACAGGCTGCCGGTCACGTCCAGCGCCGGCGTCAGGATGCACGCCCTCCGGCGGTTGCGCCCGGGCGGTGTTGCCCGGGGCCGGAGCTTCCGCGCTCTTGGCCGGGCCGGAGCTGGCTCAATGCCTACCGTCTTCTCGCCGTGGAAGGGTCACCCGCCAGATGCGCCCGTGCTGGTCGTCGGCAATATAGAAGCGAGCCGTCGGGACCCGGTCGCCACCCCCGGACGGCCGATGCGCGGCTCGGCCCGGATCCAGATGACCTCCGGCGAAGCCGTCAGCGAAGCACGACATATTTCCCCAGACGCCTTGCCGTTGGCGAGCGGTTGGAACACGACGTTGTAGCCGCCTTGCGGCAATGGCGCGTGGTTCCAGCGAGCCGTGGAAGGCGATGAACGCGCCGCCCTGGTAAGCCGGTGGGGAATTGCGTGCGCCGTTAGCAGAGCATGAGGTCGTTCGGCGCCCAATGGGCGGGGAAGAAGGCGACGGGCCCCCTTTTTCTGCGCGCAAACCCGACCGTCTTGCCTCCGTCGCCGCCATATTCCGGCGCGAGCACCAGCTTCTGCTGGACCATTGTCGAAATAGCACGCTCGGCCAGCCAAAATCGTCGCCCTGCTTGACCTGCAGGAGCTCCTCGGCCGGCAGGTTCCGCGCCCTGATTCGCCGTTGTAGAGCTTTGGCCAGTTCTCGTGAACTCGTCGCGGCCCTGCTGTGCCGCGCGTAGAGGCCTAGCGCCGCTTTGGTCGATGGTGATGCCCCGTCGGCGTTGCGGATGCCGGTCGCGTACAGCGCTCGGCGGGAGAGAATGTCTGTCCCAGTCTTGTTGGCGTCGTAGCGCCAGATGCCGCCCCGCGTCCCAGCTCGGTGCAGGGCTTGTCGCCAGGGGACGTTTGGCATGCGGTTCTGCGCCTGGCAGGAATTGGTGGCGGTCGCGCACGTCGATGAAAGAGATTGCCCTTGGCGTCGATGGCGAAGGGATGCATCGGGTGGTCGCCGGTGAGCGGCAACCTCTGAGACGATGGTCTCCGGCTCGCCGGTCGGGGTGATGCCATCTTTGGGCAGTGCGTGGCCACAATGCATCGTTCGCTTCGCTAGCGTAGAGCGCGCCCTCTGTAGAGGGCGATACCGGTGCCGCCGTGATCGCCTTGCTCGATGGTGTCGCCGAAGCGCGCGGTGACGTCGGCTCCGGCCGTCGCTATTGATGTCCTGCAGGCGACCTGAGAATCCCGGGGCGGAGGCGTGTCGTTGCCGTAATAGGTGCCGCTCCAGGTGTTGACGTAGACCGCGCCAGTTCGGGCGCCACCACCAGATGACGCATGGCCGATATTGTCGGCGAAAACGGTCGCGCAGAAGCCTGCCGGCAGCGTGATCCCGCCATTGTCGCCGGTGCAGCCCTTTGCCGATGCCGGGTCGCTCGCCTGTTTTCGGCAGCTGCCGTAAGTGACCCACTCGTCAAGAGCAGAACTGCGGCCGCCCGATGAAGAGCGCCCGATAGAATCGTGCCGAGAAACGTCCCATGACCTCAACCTCGTTTGCGATTTTGAACCTGAGCTGTCGGCGGATGCCGAGGCTTACGCTAAGGTAAGGCTCCTCGCGGCATTGGCTTGCGCCTCGTTGCTGCGCTTACGTCACTCCTGCCCGTTTCGCCGCATGGCAAATCGACGCAAATGCCGCTCGGTCGGCAGCAAGATCGCAAGAGCGGCTGAAAATCGCCCGACCATAGGTTCGGCGCGTCCATCGGTGTGAACGCGGTCCGCGCGTCGCCGTTCCTGGTGCAGCGCCGATGAATGCAAGCAGCGACTTCCGAAGCCGTGAATCTGGGTTTGCTCGCAGAGAAACCTCTCAAAGGAGATGATAATGACGAGGACCACCGTTGCGGCCGCCGCTGCGGGCGCCATTTTGCTCAGCGTGACGGCGGCCGATGCCGCCACTCGCAAGCACGCGAAACCTCTATCGAGCGGAGCCGTCCCGCCGTCAGCGGGCCGATCGTTTCCGACTGCTCGATCGTCGGCAGATACCACGACACGCCCTTACTGCTTCGGAAGCTCCTATCGGGGCTACACCTTCCCGGACTGCGCGGGCCAATCTCGTCGGCCGGCGGCGCGTACTAGGCGGCGTCTCGACAAGCGAGCGAGGAGAGCCCGCGCCAAACGTGGCGCGGGTCTTCGTCTTTCTGGCGTCCTCGAATCCCCGCAAAAAGAACTCGCGCGGCGCAAGATCGGCAAAGTCTTTCGTCAGGACGCCGCCAACATTCAACTCGACGCTCACTATGCCGACTGACGCGGGGTGAGACTTGGCCTCGTGCTCCTAGCCCGGCTCACCCGTCGGCCAACAGCGAAACGCGGTTCCTCCCCTCAGCCGCATTCGTCGTGAGCGTAGGCAGTTAGAGCCGGTGGCGCGCGCCCCGCGCCATCGGCTCTTTCCGTTTCGGGACTGTCGTGAAGAGATGGCTCGGAAGTCAGTTAGGCTTCGAGGAGAAACCCGCTCGGCACCTTGAGCAGAAACTCGTCCGCACCCGTCTCGCCGGCGTCGGAGGCCAAGGACAGAGCGAGGTCGGCACGCGCCTGGGCGACGAACTTCTTGAAGGTGATGAACGGCTTGCGGCAAATCCGTGCTGCCGCCTTGTAGGACAAGCCTGCGGCTTCGATCAGGATCAGCGCCTCGCGCTGCTCAACGGTCAGGCTCGCGAATGCCCCAGCACGTCGCCGTGAAGCTGCCAGGTGAAGCCGGGCAGCGGCGACTGTGGGCCGATCGCCCGCCTGGCGGCGAGCGAATTCAGCGCTAGAAATAGGTCCGCAGCCTGGCTGATTAACCAACCCAGGTGACTTGGATTGAGATCAGGAGAGATTGGTGGCAACGCATACGCGCAGAAGCGTTATTTCCACGAGCTCGTCCGCGAGCTTTGCGTCAAGGCACAGGAGAAGGAGAAGGCACGAAGCTGGGCGATGGTCGCAAGCGCCGGGTCACGCTCGCGTGACTGCGGACGCCCCGACGCGACAAATCCGCGCTGCCGATCCCAATTGAGCTGCCCATCCATCGAGGTCATCTGCCTTCACGAAGTTTTTTGCCGCTTTGGGGTATGCTCTTGATATGCGAAGCCGTGGCGGAAGCGCTCGCCCGGCGTTGCTGCTTCTGTCTGTGGATTGCGCAGATACGCCGAGCGAAGGCAAAGAGCGGTGGCCGCCTCGCCGGCAATGGCCGCACGATACACACAGGGCGCCCCATGGCTGTAAACTAAGAGCTTGGCCCATTAAGAGGAGGATCCCGAAGCGGTATGGCTCTGCCGGCTGAACCTGCGAGCGGGGAGGGTGCAAAGGCGATGGAGCGGGAGCGGAGATCGCCCGCTCGCTCATTCGCCGCGACGGCGTTCCTCTCCCTCGTCGCCGTTGCCTTTGCGACGGCGATTTTCGCCATCGACACCTTCACGCCGCTCGGGGCTCGCCGTCGCGGTGCTTTACGTCGTCGTCGTGCTGATGGCGGGCAGGTTCCTCGACCGGCGCGGCGTGTTTCTGGTCGCTGCCGCCTGCGTCACGCTGACGATCGTGAGTTTTCTGCTGCAGCACGGCCTCACCTACGGGCCGTCGCTCGCCCGCTGCCTGGTCAGCCTTCTTGCCATCGTCATCACCACATTTCTCGCCTTGAAGAGCCAGGCGGCCACTCTCATGCTGCATGAGCAGGCGAGCCTTCTTGATATCACCCACGACGCCATCATCGCGCGCGACCTGAACGACGTGATCACCTATTGGAACCGCGGCGCGGAGCAGCGTTACGGATGGTCGCGCGAAGAGGCTCTCGGCAAGACCCCGCATAGATTGCTCCGCACCGTCTTCCCGGTGTCGCTGGAAGAGATCATGTCGACGCTGCTCTCGACCGACCGATGGGAAGGCGAGCTTGTCCACACCAAGCGGGACGGCACCGAGGTCGTCGTCGCCAGCCGCTGGTCCGTGCAGCGGGACGCGGCGGGACGTCCGGCCGCCATATTGGAAACCAACAACGACATCACCGAGCGCAAAATCGCCGAGGCCAAGACTCAACGGCAAGAAAAGGAGCTTCAGCTCACCATCGACACCATCCCCGCCTTCGTCTTCCGCATTCTCGCCGGACGGCTGGACCGATTTTCTGAACAAGCGTTGGCTCGACTACACGGGCCTCACCCACAGCGAGGCCGAGGGCTTGGGCTGGCGCGTGGTGTACCATCCCCAGGACGTCGATCATATCGTCGAGACGCGCCGCCGGGGATGGCTTCGGGAGAGCCTTGGGAAAGCGAAGGCCGCATCCGGAGCGCCGACGGGCAATATCGCTGGTTCCTCAATCGCGCCGCGCCATTGCGCGACGAGCAAGGCAACATCGTCAAAGTGGTATGGATCCAACACCGATATCGAGGACCGCAAGCGGGCCGAGAATGCCTTGCGGCGAAACGAGGCCTATCTCGCGGAAGCCCAAAGGCTGAGCCTTACGGGAAGCTTCGGCTGGAGGATCGACACCGGCGAAATCAGCTGGTCGGCCGAGGCCTATCGCATTTTCGAGCGCGATCCGAGCATCCCTCCCATCCATCGATTTCGTTATCGAGCGAACCCATCCCGACGATCGCGGGTTTCTCAAGCGCCTGCTCGAGCGCGTGTCGCGCAACCGGGACAATTGGGAGGTCGAGCATAGGCTCTTGATGCCTGACGGCTCCATCAAGCACATCCACGTCGTTGCCCATCCCCTCGGCGAGGCCTCGGGTCCGCTGGAATATGTCGGCGCGCTGATGGATGTCACCGCTGAAAGCGTGCCCAGGAGGCGCTGCAGCAGGCGCAAGCGGAGCTTGCTCCATGTGACGCGCGTGACCACGCTTGGCGAGCTGACAGCCTCGATCGCGCATGAAGTCAATCAGCCGCTCGCCGCCATCATCACCAATGGCGAAGCTTGCCTCAGATGGCTCGGCAACACGACACCGAACCTCGAAGAGCCCGCGGCGCCGTGGAGCGCATGATCAGGGACGGCAACCGCGCCGGCGAAGTGATCCAGCGCCTGCGCGCTTTGACCAGGAAGACCGACCCGCAAAATGCCCCGCTCGATATCAACGATGTGATCCATGACGTCGTCGGCCTGGTGCAGCGCGAGGTGTTGAGTCATCGGGTGCGGCTGAGACTCGATCTTGACTCTGGCCTTGACCCGGTCCTCGGTGACCGCGTGCAATTGCAGCAGGTCATTATCAACCTCATCGTGAACAGCGTCGGAAGCCATGGCAAATGTTGCAGAGAGGCGCGAGCTCATGATTAGAGTGCGCAGAGCACGATCCGGCCCACGTCCTGGTGGCGGTGCAAGACTCCGGCGTCGGCATTTCCCCGGATCAGCTCGATCGTGTATTCAATGCCTTCTTCACCACCAAGGCTGATGGTATGGGCATGGGTCTATCGATTTGCCGTTCGATCGTTGAAGGACATGGTGGACGGCTGTGGGCATCTTGCAACGAAGGGTCGGGCGTGACCTTCCAATTCACCGTCCCGTTCGTGGCTGCGTCGTGAACCGCCGCTCGCCACCACGCGATGCATCGGCCGCGGAGGAGCCCGTGGTCATTGTCGTCGACGACGATCCATCTTTGCGCGAAGCGCTGAGCAGCCTGTTGCGCTCGGTGGGTCTGCGCGTCGAGCTGTTCGGGTCTGCTCCTGAGTTGCTGCAAACCAAGCTGCCTGACGTCGCCAGCTGTCTCGTGCTCGACATCAGGTTGCCAAAGCGCAGCGGACTCGATTTTCAGGCCGAGCTCGCCAAGGCGAATATCGAGATACCGATCATCTTCATCACCGGGCACGGCGACATTCCGATGTCGGTGAGGGCGATGAAGGCTGGGGCCGTCGATTTCCTGATCAAGCCGTTCCGCGATCAGGATCTGCTCGACGCGGTCGCCATCGCGCTCGAGCGCGACCGCAAACGGCGCGAGGAAACGAAGGGGCGGGGAAGAACTCAAAGGACTGTTCGAGAAGCTGACCCCGCGCGAGAAGCAAGTCATGGCGCAGGTCACCACCGGACCTCATGAACAAGCAAATTGCTGCCGATATGGGCGTGACCGAGATCACGGTGAAAATTCATCGCGGCCATGTCATGCGCAAGATGAAGGCGCGAAGTCGCTCGCCGAGCTCGTGCTCATGGCCGAGACGCTCGGCATGCGCCGCGGGGGACCGGCGTCAGTCTAAGCTGCGCTCTAAACCTAAGTATGTCTTCACAATCTCGCGCACAGGCGCAATCTACGCTGGTGCGGTGCCTTTTGGTTGGTGTCGCGCCAACAAGGACAGGATCGCTTGCAGCGCAGGCCCCGCTTATCTCCATCATCGACGACGACGAGTTCGGTTCGCGTAGCGACGGCGTGCTCTGTTACGGTCCCTCGGCTACCGGACGCACACGTTCGCGTCCGCCGACGAGTTCCTTGAGTCTCCCCATATCGGCGAGGCGGCGTGCCTGATTGTCGACGTGCAGATGCCGAAGACGAGCGGGATCGAGCTCAAGCACATGCTTCGCGCCAAGGGGATCGCCACGCCGATCATCTTCATCACGGCCTTTCCCGAAGAAAGGGGTCAGGGCGAAAGCGGTCGATGACGCATCCTCCTGCATGTTGAGCAAGCCGTTCGACAGCCGGGTGCTGATCGAGTGCCTGGCAGCGGCATTGGGCCAGACGGGCGCTTAGCCGCGGCGGGATGGCGACACCGGCCGTGGGCACAGTGTCGCAAACCAAAGTATTAGTCGACCCAACCAATCCCTCATTCGATTTAACCTATGTAGGATGGCGGCCGCGCAGGCCCGCGACCTATCTTTCGGTGTCAACAGCACAATGAATGAACCCGAAACAACAAGGGTTGAGTGTCATGTTGACCAATGCGCTTCGCAGCAATTCCGCACTTCGCTTTGAGCGAAATACCCTGCTTACCAAACGACCCCAGGCCGTGATCCTGCCGATCGGCGGTGGCGCCGAGGCTCAGCGGACGGGCACCACTTGGCTCCAACCAGGTTGGCGTTCGCAAGGTCTTGGCTTACTGCCCCGCATCCGCTGGTCGCGATTACTCCCGGAGACGGGTTCCGGCGCCGGATGGTGCGCTCCTCCGGCATGACCGCGGAGATCGTGCAAGAGACGGGCAGCGAGCGAGATCGAATACCGCTTTCAGGCGCCCGTTCATCTCCTCATCCTGTTCGAACGTGGTGTTCGCCGAGAGGGCGATACCGAACATCGAGGACTTGCCGCGCTCTTCGCTCCGCGATCTTTCGCGCAAGTTTGTGTTCGTGCCTGCCGGCCACGCCTATTGCGATTGGCGCGAGCCGAACACGCCGGCGCGCATGGCCTTCTTCTATTTCGATCCCGCCGAGCTGCCTGGCGCCCGGAATGCCGGCAGCGTCGCAATGCCGCCGCGCCTCTTCTTCGAGGATCCGCATCTCTTCGCCACGGCACAGAAGCTTATTGGCCTGATCGAAGGGCCGGAACCCGACAATAGCTGCTACATCGAGGCTCTCGGCCGCGTGCTTGCCCATGAGCTGATGCGCCTCGACCGCGGCGGCACGCCGCGCAAGACACCGTGCGCGGCGGTCTCGCCGGCTGGCAGCAGCGCATCGTCACCGCCTACATCGAAGATCACCTTGCCGATCCAGTATCACTGGCGGACCTTGCCGAGCTCGTCGGCTGAGCACCTATCATTTCTGCCGGGCCTTCAAGCAGTCTTTCGGCATACCGCCGCACCGCTACCACACCAGCCGGCGCATCGATCACGCCAAGGCGCTGCTTGCGAAGCCGGCTCCGTCGGTGACGAAGATCGGATTGACGGTCGGCTTCAGCGAGACGAGTTCCTTCACCGCCGCCTTTCGCAAGGCGACCGGGCTTACGCCGACCGCCTATCACCGGGGTCTTGCATAGGGCGGGAGCAAATTTCGCCAGAGGAGGCAAAGCGATGACGCAACACACACTGAAATCGAATTTCGAGACGGTGCTTTTGCCGCCGAAAGGACTTGAGCTCTTCCGCCGGAGCGGCGCGGAGGCCGCGCCTCGTATCCGTTGAGTCCGAACCGGCCCTCCTGCCGATTACCGGCGTTCACCCTGCCGTCATCAAGATCGCGCTGAGCGCCGTCGTGTGGTTCCTGGCGGTGGCTTGGTTGCGATTTTTCCGGCGGCCCTGAGGTGGATCTCGACTTGGCGGTTGTCACCGGCTTCTTCGTCATGTTCTTCACGCTGTTTTTGCTGACGGCTTCCATGGTGGTCGACGATCCGCGCTGGAAACAGCCAAAGGCACGCTTCATCGAGTTTCTCAAGCGACGAAGTCCCCATTGACAGGGGAACCATGCGGGGCAGGGATGTTTTGATCCACATTATCTTGTTGCCGGTGTGCTTGGCCGCTGCCGCAACCCTGATCGGCTTGGTCTGGCACCTGCAATCCTAGCCGCTATGCTCGGGGGCTGATCGATGGAACTGAATTTGAACGGCAAGGTGGCTTTGGTCACCGCGTCGTCCAACGGGATCGGGCTTGCCATTGCAAGCTCGCTGGCCGCCGAAGGTGCAAAAGTCGCCGTCAACGGCCGCACCGAGCAGAGCGTGGATAAGGCGCTCGCCAATATCCGCGCGGCGCTGCCAGGAGGCCGATCTCATTCCGCTCGTGGCCGACAACGGAACCGCGGCTGGATGCGAAAAGACGATCGCGCAGCTTCCATCCGTCGACATTCTCGTCAACAACCTCGGCATTTACGAAGCCGTTGGTTTTTCGACGAGACCTGACGATGACTGGCTGCGATTGTTTGAGATCAACATCATGAGCGGCGTGCGTCTTTCCCGCCACTATCTTAGCGGCATGCTCGAGCGGAACGAGGGACGCATCGTTTTCCATCTCCAGCAGATCGGCAATCAGCCCGGCCCCGGAAATGACCCACTACAGCGCGACCAAGACGATGCAGCTCGGCATCTCTCGCGCCCTCGCCGAGCTCACCAAGAACACGCGGGTGACGGTAAATGCCGTGCTTCCCGGCTCGACGCGCACCGAAAGCGTCGAGGTCTTTGTGCAGAAGGTCGTTCCCGGCGTTTCGCTCGCCGAAGCCGAGGCGGCGCTTCATGGCCGAGAATCGCCCGACTTCTCTCCTCGGCCGCCTGATCGATCCGAAGGAGATCGGTGACGCCGTTGCCTTTGTGTGCAGCGACCGCGCCTCGGCCGTCAATGGCGCTGCGCTGCGCGTCGATGGCGGGCTCGTGCGCAGCGTGTTCTGACCGGGGATAGACTGCCTCAAGACCGCTCGAAACCGCGCTTCAGCTCCCAGTCGGTGATGCGGCGGTCATATTCGAACTGCTCCCCATTCCGCATTGTGCACGTAGTGGTCGACGACCTCATCGCCGAAGGCGCGCGCAGCATCTTCGAGCCACGCATCAGATCGGTGGCCTCGCGCAGCGTCTTCGGCACCTCGCGCAGGCTCTTGTCTGGATAGGCGTCGCCGACATGGGCGGGCTCCAGCTCCAGTCTTCTGCTCGATGCCGGCGAGCCCGGCGGCAATCAGCGCGGCAATGGCGAGATAGGGATTGAGATCGGCGCCGCCGATGCGGCACTCGATGCGGATGGCCTTGCGTGTCGGCGCCGCACGAGCCGGAAGCCGGCGGTGCGATTGTCGAGCGACCAGATCGCCCTGGTCGGCGCGAAGGTGCCGACCTGGAAGCGCTTGTAGGAATTGATGTAGGGCGCGAGGAACCAGGTGATCTCGCGCGCATGAGCGAGCTGCCCGGCCACGAACTGGCGCATCAAGTGCCGACATGCCGTGCTCGCCGTCAGGATCGAGGAACAGCGGCGTCTTGCCTGACGTTGTCCCACAGCGAGGCGTGGATGTGAGCTCGACGAGCCGGCAAGGTCGTAGCGCCATTTGGCCATGAAGGTGATCGCCTTGCCCTGAGGCCGTAGGAGCGATCTCCTTGCAGCCGTTTTTGAGGATCACGTGCCAGTCGGCCATGGTCAGGGCATCGGCATAGCGGACGTTGATCTCCTCCTGGCCAGGTCCCCATTCGCCCTTCGAATTCTCCACCGGAATGCCGGCGCCCTGCAGGCCGTTGCGGATCGCCCGCAGCACGCCCTCTTCCTTGGTGGTCTGGAGGATGTGATAGTCCTGGATATAGCTGCCGGCGGTCTTGAGATCGCGCCAGTCCTTGGCTGCCACCGATTCATAAGTCTCGTCGAACAGATAGAACTCGAGCTCGGAGGCGAAGTAGGACGCCATGCCGAGCGCGTCGAGCCGCGCGATCTGCTTGCTGCAGCATGGTGCGCGGCGCGTGCGGCCAGCGCCTCGTGACTGGTGATGGTCGAGGACGTCGCACAGCACGAGGGCGCGTCCCCGGCAGCCACGGAATGCGCCGCAGCGTGGCGAGGTCTGGCTTCATGACGAAGTCGCCATAGCCCTCTTGCCAATTGGCCGACGGCATAGCCCGGGCACCGGCTCCATATCGATGTCGTTGGCGAGCAGATAGTCGCAGCCATGCGTCTCCGCATGGGCGCCGCCGAGGAAATATTCGGCCTGGAAGCGCTTGCCGACGAGTCTCCCCTGCATGTCGGGAAGCAGGCCAGACAGTGTCGATCCGCCGGCACTCACGGCTTTGCTGCAATTCCCTTCAACATGCCGGCATGGCGATTCCACTTCCTTTATCAGAATGTGCGCCCGCGCGGGGCTCAGGACCCGCGCGGGCGGCATAGCAACTTGGCCGGCGTCGAATTCTCGCCGACGGCCCTCCTCCGCCGCCAGGATCTCGGCCTGGCGCTTCTTGATCATGTCGCCGATCGGCGGACCTTGAAGCGCTTGTTTTCGAACGCGTACAGAGTGATGGCGGGCAGCACCAGGAATGGCCAGGGGTGATCCAAAGCACCTTGTCGTTCGGCAGCTGCACGGCAGCGTCAGATGATAAGCCCATGCCGAGTACGACACAGCACAGCGAAAAGCTGGTGCAGCGAAAGTCGATGCCGAAGGCCCATCGTCGTCGATTTCTTGGTGCCGATGTACTAGATCGACTAGCGGTCAAAAGGATCCTGCGTTGCAGCAATTGGGTTGCTGGTGTAGGTCGGATGTCTGAGGTTCGATGTCCGTTGAGACGACCCTTTGCGGACCTCATCTGCGCTGGATGCTCGTGGAGTATTGGCACGTAGGAGCGTAACGCCCTTGCCGGAAGGTCTTTTGCCAAGGCAGTGGCTGTCGTGCCGGAGCAACGCACGGTTCGAAAGCGCGGGAGTGTAAAGACTACGCCGTATCGGGGGCTGGGTGATTGGCGCATTGGTTGGCGGTGGCAGTAACCACAAGCGCGCTGCACGAGATATGAGACGCCGCGCCAGGTGGCTGATGCCATCGGCGGCTTGAACGCCCACGACGTCGATGCCGCGGCGTACCCACGGCCGATGATGTCACCTATCCTGATGTCACTTCCGTCGGGATCCGCAAAGGCGTGGATAGCGCGTGATAAGTGGTTACTGGCGCAGGGGTTCTGAGACGGCAGAAGCGCTCGATCTCTACCTGAAGATGACGGGCGAGCTGATCGAAAGCGCGGAATGGCGTCGTCGCGTTTGAATGGACCTTCGCCGGTACCCGCAAAGTCACGGGCGCCTGGGGACCGGACACACCGGCGATCACGGTAAGCCGTTCAGCTTCAAGGGAGTGACCTTTCATCCGGGTCGAGAAACGCGGTGATCGTCTATCAGGCGACTACTATGTACGGCCTCGGCGCTTCCAAACGAGTTGGTTGATCCAGTAGGCGCCCAGACGATTTGAACCCCGCCACCAGCCCCTCCCCAGGTAGAGAAGCGGCGATCCTGAGAGTTTGACGGCGGGCGGTCTTACAGCAGATTGCAACTCCGCCCTTCGAAGCGAGAACAGCTCCTCGCTTGACCGGCGCCGCGACTGACAGATCACCAATGCCAAAAAGGTGAAAGCTGGGAACACTGCTGCGGTCGTCCCACGGGTGGCCTCATCACCCTGTGCCGGTGGCGAGTGCCCCGCGCTGCGTTCGCTTGAGAGAGGTCTTTAACGCCGTCGTCCATTAGTGCAGCTGGTCGCTTTTGAGTTGGCGTGCGCTGATTTTCGGCTGCGCCGGACTGGCTGGCGTCAGACGAAGCCGTCCGCACCTTGCCGTTAATGAATGTCATGGACGCCTGGATCAAGCCACGGCGCTGAAACCGGCGCGCTGGCTCGGAAAATAAGGCATCTGTAAGCCTCAGCACTGATCCGCTACAAAGCCCGCTGGCGTCTATCGCTCGCCGAGTTTCTTCTGCGACCAGACGATCCACTGAGCCTCGCGCGCTCTCGAGACCGCAGCCTGCCGCATTGGCACGGAAACGCATTCCTGATTGAGGTGGTGGTGGGCGGTAGTCCGACTGCGTCTAAGAACAAGACGCGGTTCTTCGACGGATTTTCTATAAGCAAGCAGGAAAGTCGTCCCGGGCTTCGTGACAATCATTTCGACAGAGTTCGGACGGGGCTGATGTTCATGGTGGAAAAAGTTATAAGCGCACGAAGACGGGCGGTGGGGCCTTTGATCTCCGGGCAGAAAAGACTGAGGCGTCCGGCTCATGGAGAATGGCGCTGCGCCCGTGCCGGGCTGATTTGCTGCGCTGGATCTCTAACTGTTCAGATGCGGACTGACTATGGCATCATCAATGTACCGATGGGCCAGGACGCGGTAATTGAACCAGCCCAAATCTTGACGGTGTTTGAGGATATTCAGCTTCGGGCCATATTATTCGCCTCTTAAGTCATCGTGCCAGAGACCAGCACTGTAAGCATATGAAGCCTCTCGATAAGTGGGTTTCGCACGGAAGCGATTGAAGAAGCCCCGGCAGCGGTGGGTACCGGGGCTCGCAGTTCTGGGATCGATGCGGGTTCAAGTGCTGACCGTTGGGTCAGCAGATGAAAGCCTGATCACAGCGCTGTGCCAGCCGCTGTGACACGGCGGCCACCGCCGATGAAAAGGGGCCTGGTCAAGGTCCACGCTAAAAGAAAAGCCCCGAGAAGGTTGGGCCAGAGGCCCGGGGCCAAAGGTCACTGGGGAAACGAACAAGGGCAGAGCTTGCTCCCGGAGCGCAGGGCCTCGCCCTTGGCAAACCGCTGACGCACCGGCTCGAAGCCTGGTAGGCTGCCAAATGCGACCGCGCACGCGCGAGTCCGCCGCACCAGAAATGAGCGCGCGACCAAGCCGACCCAGGAACGGATCTCACCGGCGTTATTTTAGCCGCCGCCTGTAAGTCCTCTCTGAGCGCCCAGACGCTTCCGACCAGCACTTTCACCATAGTGATCGATTTTCATTACGTGCGGGCTGCTAGGGCAGACCCCACGCTCATTTCGCAATAGTTCCGTAATGGTTCACTGCGGACAATCTGGACCAATAGAGAAGCTGCCAGCCACACACTGTTCCCATGTATGTCTGCTTTTGGGCAAGGTGCTGATAAGTGATCAGATGTGCTCTGAAACGTCCGCAGATGATACAACGATTACATTGTCGAGCCAGAGCAACTAGGATCTGCCCGACCCAATTGGTAGAACCGCCACCCGCCACTATGTTGAAATACTCCCGCCGGCACTCCACGGCAGCCACAGCAAGATCTATCTCAACTGTGGGCGCTCGATCTCGCCGGCACCCGCCACGGGCCTGCTGCAACTCCTTTAAGGTCAACATGCCGTGGGCACGCCGGATTCCTCCGCTTGTAAAACACCATGGCGCCCAGCGCGTGGAAATCAGAACCCGCGCGGCGGCGTCGCAGGTTGCCTCCGTGAGTGCTGCGTGCAGAATCGGGGATCCTTCGCCGACCGCCTTTTCCCAGGCACGTGTCAGCGCCTCCCGCTTTGCGGATCAACGTCGCCTATCGGCGGCCCCTGGAAGCGGCGCTGTTCTCGAACGCGAACCAGACAATTGCGGTCAGGATGAAGAAGCCGACCGTGATGTAAAGCGCCCAGTCGTTCGGCGGCTGGATGCCGATCATAAAGATCAGGATCATCGATAGGATCGACAGCACGGCAAACAGGCGTGAAGACACCCGCGGCCAATGTCCCACGGTCCCATCCTGTCCCACTTCGGCGTTCCCCAGGCGAGCAGGCCGAGTGCGATCGGGACCGTAAAGGAGAGGAACAGGAAGATGACCGTGCACGACACGACGATCGTGTAGGCCGAGGTGCCGGCGATCGAGACCAGCGAGGTGCCCCACACGAACAGGACGGAGAGGGCCGCGCGCGGTCCAGATCGCAGCGACCGGCGTGCGGTATTTCGGGCTGACTCGTTGGCGAGCGCCTTCGAGCCCGGCAGCCCGCCGTCACGCGCGAAGGCGAAGATCATCCGCGAGGCCGATGTCACGGTCGCCAGGCCGCAGAGGAGCTGGGCAACGAAGACCACGAGGTAGACGAACTCCTTGACGCCGAGGCTCACGCGCTGGTCGAAGGCCCAGAACCAGACGTTCCAGCCCTGCTTGGCGGCCTCATCCATGTTCGGGATCATCAGCACGAAGGCAGACGAGGAAGAGGTAGCCGAAGATCGCCGACCAGACGACCGACATCACCATCGCGCGCGGTACCGACCGTGCCGCCTTCAGCGTCTCCTCGGATGTATGTGCCGAGGCGTCGTAGCCGGTGATGGTGTAGATCGGCAGCAATAGGCCGAGCAGGAAGACCCAGCTAGGTTGGAGACCGGCGGCCAGACATTGCCGCCCGGCTCGCCGGAATAGTTGGTGAAGGTGAAGAGCCGGCTGATATCCCAGGCTCCGCCGCGATCAGGCAGACGATCGGCGATGAGAGATGGAGCCGCCGAAGATCAGCACAGCCGGAAAAGTCGGTGAGCATCGCCGTCAGCCGGAATGCCGAGGTGGTTGATAAGGGCCTGCGGCGCCGGTGATGATGATCAGGAAGATCGTCTGATTGGTGAGGTTGTTCTCGATGCCGAGCGTCGCGACCGAAGGCGCCGACGAAGAAGGTCCAGGTGCCGACGTTGATGGCGCCGAGCACTGTGATCAGGCCGAGAAGGTTGAGCCAGGCCGTCACCCATCCAGTGCCCCGGTTGCCGGAGGATGGAACCCCAGTGATAGAGCCCACCCGCCGTCGGGTAGGCGAGGCTGATCTGCGACATCGCCACCGCGAACACCAGCAGAGACGAAGCAACCGAGCAGCCAGCCGATGCCGATACCGATGCCTCCGGCGCCGGAGGTTGCCTGGGCGAGCGAGTTGATACCGCCAGACAGGATGCAGATAATCGAGAAGGACACTGCGAAGTTGGAGAAACGGCTCAGCCGCCGCTCCAACTCCTGGGCGTACCCCATGCTGTGGAAGGACCTTCACGTCGTCCTTCTTGTCGACTTCCGGTGTACCCTCGCATCCCTGCGCCGGGTATGCTTTCTTCGCGAGATGTGCATGTTGCTCCCCCTTTGTGGTTAGTCCAACCGGGCGACCGCCCGGATCGCAAGTATCCATAGCAAATTTCATGCTGATGCCCTGGTCGGCATGTGACCAACGGCTCCTCGCTGTCGCGCAGCAAGTGTAGGTCAAGTGGTGCAATCCATCCGGGAGGCCTTATTGACGCGGCCCGTCTCGAGACGGGCCGGCTTCGATCAAGAGTCTGTTCGTGCCGCTATACCTTGAGGGCGCCTTCGCGGTGCTTCACCGCGAAGGCCTCCTCGGGCGAGAAGACGAGCGTCTTGCGTCCGTAGAGCGCGAAATAGAGGATGGCGAAGCGCGTACCAGATCGCCACGCCGATCACGCCGGTGCGATAGACCGGATCGGTGAGCTGGAAGTAGATGGTCACCAGCGCAATGATCACGGTCAGCGATGCGCCGAGCACGCCGAACGGGCTGCGATAGGGCCGCTCGATATTGGGGAATTTTCGGCGAAGCTGGATGAAGGTGAGCGCCTGCAACAGGTACGAGAACATGGCGCCGAACACGGCCATATTCAGGAGCGTGCCGCCGATGAACGACCCCGCCTTCTCGCCGCCCATGGCGAACCACACGACCAGCATCACCGCGAGCCCGACCACGCCGCCGGCAATCAACGCCGTGTTGGGCGTCTTGTGCGTGCCGTGCGTGACCGACAGGAAATGCGGGAAATAGCCGGCTCGCGACAGCGAGAAGATCTGCCGGCCATAGGCGAAGATGATCGTGTGGAAGCTTGCGACCAGCCCGGCCACGGCGATCAGCGCCAGCACCTTTGCCCAGCTCGATCCGAAGATCGCGCGGAAGCCGTCCAGGATCGGTTCACCTGAGGTTCCGAGGGCGAAGGCCCCGTGGGCGGTCGTCGTTGCGCCGGCGGCGTCGGTCAATTCGCGCTGCGATCGGGATCGCCGGATTGATGATGAGTACGAGGAACCCAAGCGCAATCAGCGTGAACATGCCGAGCATGATGCCCCTCGGCATGTCACGTTTGGGGTCCGCCGACTCCTCGGCCGCAAGCGGAATTTCCTCGATGGCGAGATAGAGCCACACCGCAAAGGGAAGGGCAGCGAGGACGCCATGGATGCCGAACGGCAGGAACGGCCCATTGCCGTCAGGCAGCTCGACGGCCGCCCCGGTCGCTGGGATCGGCACCGATATTCATAGCGTACTTGCCGAAATCGATGAGCGGAATCGCGCTCACGAAAAAGATCAGCAGCATCGCGATGGCGAGCAGGGTGACGATGACGGTGACGGTAAACGACAAGCTCGACGCCGCGGGCATTGAGCCCGACAAAAATCACGTAGCCGAGGATCCAATAGACTGGCTGGAACGCGGCAGGTGTCCCAAAATCCCCGTCAGGTAAGCAGCCGATGAAGAACATGATCACCGCCGGCGTCAGCACATATTCGATGTTCTCGGCAATGCCGGTGATGAAACCGCCCCAAGGCCCGAAGGCGGTGCGGGCGAAGGAATAGGCGCCGCCGGTGTGCGGCAAGCGCCGGACTCATCTCGGCGATGGAATAGGTGAGGCCGAGATACATGATCGTGATGACAATGGTGGCGACGAACATGCCGCCCCAGCCGCCCACATTGAATCCCAGGTTCCAGCCCGAGAAATCGCCGGAGATAACCGCCCCGACGCCAAGAGCCCAAAGCGCGAAGACGCCGGCATGGCGCCTGAGTTCGCGTTTTTCGAAATAGTCCTTGCCGGGTATGTGATACGAAACCCCGCCTTCATGTCGCTTCTCAGCCATTTTCCAACCCTCCTGTCATTTCGCCGTTCCTAACGGGCAAGATCCACACCATGGCATGATCAGATCTCGAATAGGCCCGGTGTTGCTGCAAGAAGAAGATCGGCCAGCCGGTCTGCCCAGCTTCGTTGGCCTGCCTCGTCGCCGATCTCGTCGTTGCGAATTTCGATCATGGCCGCCGGGCAGGCCGCGCAGGCTGGGCATGGCGGTTCAGCGTGTAGTAGACCCCGTCGGCGGGGAATAGGGCTGGTTGATGCCGACGGTGAGGGCTGGGTCGGCCTCAAACCCGCCGATGAGGAGATCGGCGAGGCGGCGATCGTCGTCGAACAGGATGCCGACCTGCCAGGGGCGGGCCTTGCCGAAATAGACCGGGGTGAAGGAGTGGATGGCGATCAGCGCCGTTGGCCGTCCATCGAGCTCATGCGGCGCTGAGGCAGGCGTCGATTGCGTCGTGAAGGGTGCGTGGATGCCGGTCGAGCCGTCGCGAACGCTCCTCCTCGCTCAGTCCGCGATTGGCCGGCACCGGGCGCCCTTCGCTTTCGGTGACGATAAGGCTCGGCGCATCGGCGCGCGCGATTGCAGTCGATGATCAGGCGCGAGGCGTCAGGCCAGAAAAGCGGCGCGTCCAGCTTCGCCGATAGGAAGCCGCGCCACCGGCAAGAGCGCCGGGGTCCCAGGCGATGTGCGTTTGTAGCGCATCCTCGGCGAAGCCAAACGACTGGTAGGGTTCAGGGATGCGATTTGAGGCGTGATCGCAGAGGATCACGAACGGTCCTCTACCTTCAGGATCTCTTCCGCAACAATCAGGCTGCGACCAGAGTCCTTCATCCGCCCCGCCCTATTCGGACCCACGAATGGAAGTCCTGCTCCAAGATAGCTTGGAGGGACATAGTTATAACACCCCCAACAGATTTGACGAGAGTATCGATCGGTGTCCCTCAAAAGTCTGAAATTCGGCCTGTTTCCATTCAGGATTCCGGATCGAAGGCGATCGGCAGCCTGACGGGGCCGGTATTCCCGCTGTCCGGCAGCCAGGCCGGCTCGCCGTCGCAGCGCGGATTTCTGATGCGCTTGGCCAGCACCTTCAGCGCCTCGGTCATGTCGCTGCGGGCAATGAAATGACCGAGGCAATGATGCGCGCCGCCGCCAAACCTGAAATGCGGCTTGCGCTGCGCCGCGATGTCGAAGCCCGGTGTGAAGTGCCGCGGGTCGGTTCCGGCGGATCTGGAGAACAGGTGAATGGTGGTGCCTCGCTTGAACTTCGAGGTCCCTATAGGTGAAGTCCTCCATCGCCTCGCGGGTGCACCCAGGTCGGGTCGCCGGGCGCACCCGCATCACCCTCCGACCGCAGTTCCTGGCGTAAGCTCCGGCCGGCCGGCCGTACGAGCCTCCATTGGTCCGGATGTGCTCCACGAATAGCGTCGCTCATCGCCAAGCCGGGCCGGGCTGCGCGTCGTCGTCGATGCCGCCGAACACGGCCAGGACGACCATGCCAGTCGAGCTCCTGATCGCTGAGCGCGTCCTTTGTCCTCGTTGGCCTTCGCAGCAACAGGGACATGAAGTCGTCGCCGGGCGGCCGTCTCCGGCGCTCCTCGATCACGCGGGTGGGCGTATCTGAAACAACGCGCGGCCATGTAGCTCCTGTCGATCTTCTCCACGTCCCGCTTGAAGGTGGACGCCGCGAGGGTGCAGCCCAGGCGCCAGCTGTCTCGGCAGCAAATGTCTGGCCAGCCGCCGCGCCACTCGCTCTGATCGAGGCCGAGCAGGAGGCGAACTCACCCGCGTCACATACGGCCTGGAGAATTCCGCCATGAAAGTCGCAGCGGCCGCCTCGCGCGAACCTGTCGGACGATGTCGTTGGCGAGCTCGGTGGAATTTCGGCTGCAGCAGGAATAATGAGTTTTGGCAGAGAATGCAGGGATTGGCTGAGCCGCCGCCAGCCGCGCATGATCGTTCGCCGACACGCGGTTCAGCAGTATGCGCAGCCACTCAGGCGGCAAACCCAGCCGCCCACACGTCGTTGTGGGCCGGCCAGGCATAGCCCCTTTGGCGCAGACGCGGTCGCGCAGCCTACCGACATCATAGCGCAACACCGCAATGCCACAGGCGCGCATACCCACTGCACTCCCGCGCTCGCACCTCCGGCGAGCAATCGAGAAACTCCGGATCGAGAGTCTCAGAAAGGGTACGTCGACGGCGTCTTACGACACCCCATTCGCGTCTCTCCGCGATGTCGACCACGCAGCCAGGCCACGCTTAAAGGGAAAGCCGCCACGGGGAAACCGTGGCCGGAGTTCGTCGCTTCGCCTCCCGCGCCTAGCTGGAAGCCCACAGTGCGCGACCAGTACGATCGCCCACTCCCGCGGCGAGGGCTATGAAATAGCCATCTCCCGCAATGGCTCTTGACGCCTTGCCTCCTTGCCGAGATGCATGTCTTCCGCTAAAGGTCTTCGGAAACAATTTTGTCCTGAACATAGTGGGTAACGCGAACACCACGTGATCAGGCGGGCGCACCAGCCCGGTTCACAGCGTGGCGTTTCAACGCCGCGTCGCGCCTATATGGAAGCGGTATTCACGAAGGCCAATACGCCACCGATCGCACCAGGATCGTGGGCGCAGCCAAAGTGTTGGGAGTCCCAGCTTGGCTGGTCCATACGATGAATCCAGCCATTGTATCTTATGCCGAGGGGAAATTGAAGATGATGTAGCCGATGTTGGATGCCAGGATGAACAGATAAACCGTGAATAACATGAGCAGATCAGATTGAAGGTCAGGTCATCTGCTGATGGCGCGAGTGGGCACCGTGCGCGTTGACATGTCAAATAGCGGCAGCCAGCCGTCCAGAAGGGATGCTCTGGTACAGCGTGTGCGCGACGATCCTGCCATCGCCAGTCATGGATGGTCAGCATGAGTGCGAAGTGGATCAGCGCAGATGCCGGGCTGACTGCGCCTTCGAGAAATGGGTCGCCGCCAGAGCATCCTCGCCATCGCTTAAGCGACGCCCATGCCGCGACGTTCCGGTGCCAGTATTCCCGCTAACTGAGAGCGTCTTCTGAAAGGACAGCGGCAACAGGATGAACACGCGGCGACACACGAGGCCCGAGTAAAATGGCTCTTAACGTGTGTCCTGCCCGGATCCTTGAACTCGCGCGTGTAGCAGACGGCCGTTTCAACCTGTAGGGTTTCACCCAGGCGGCGATGAACAAACCGCCTATGAAGAGAATCCACCCCGCTCAGTCCCAGCTTCCGTCAACGGGTCATGCCACAGCATCGCACCGAGCGGCACGACAGCTGGTGTAGTTGCCGTCTCGCAGATCGTGGCCGTCAGCAGCGAACGATCCTGATCAACATCAGCGTGCCGCGATGTAACGGCGGATCTGGTACGTTCGCAGAGCGTGGTGAAAGCCGCGTTGAATTCACGCAAAAATCAGCCACTGGCGACAGCGCTGATAATGAAGGTCGTGTGCGTTGGATGCAATGTCAGCCCTCTCGACTTCGCGCTGGAGGTCGAGTAAGATTTGCCAGGTGTTGATTGTGGCATCAAGGAAAAAGACTTCCGAGTATGCAGCCGGCACTCCAGCCCTGACCTGATGGCTAAAATCACGATCATGAACCAGTAGGGATCAAACCGACGTCAAGTGCTGATGAATCGAAAGCAATTAACCCGGGCGACGGCAATTTCACAAACGGGAATCTCCGCCGGACTTGCCGGGAACAGACTACAGGGATTCTCGCATAGGTAAAGGACTGAACGAAACCGAATAGTGCTTTCGAAACTCCGTCCAAACCAACCAGGACGCCTTGCCAACCGTACGCGATACCGCTGATCGAGAACAGCACCGAAGCGCTTGAACGCCGTCGCCACCCAAAACGCGCCTTCGTCCAGTCAATTTTCGGTGCAGACTTGCGCCCCTTCTGCACTTAACAATTTCGTCGCTGCCACAGTGTCATGGCTAAACCCCAGGCTTTCAAGGATCTTCCAAGAATCAGAAGAAATTAGCTGACATTTCTGGCACATGAGCTATGCCGCAGTGCCTGAACACAGCGGTCGCAGTTCTGCTACACTTGGCCCAGAGGTTCGCCGACGCGCCCAACCAGTGCTCACCGCTGTATCTTCGGCAGCGGGAAGCTTGCATCTCTTCTGGCCTCGGCTGCGACCAATCCGCTTTTTGACAAATTGGTCGTTATTGGCTCCAAAATGGCCCAATTGGAGGAAGTGTGATCAAACCACGAGCCGCTTTGGACGATGAGATGCGTGTGCCCGGGCTTGAGGTCGAACTAGGCGAGGAACCATGACAGGTCGTGCCTGCCGTCATCGGAGCGGGCCCTGCGGGCTCGGCCAATTGCGCGCATTCCAGCAGGCAGAAAGCAAAAGCGGAGCTGAGATCCCCCGAGATCGACTGCTTCTGGAGAAGCAGAGCGATTGGGGCGTGCTCGTGGAACTCACACTCGGGCGCTCAGGCACCGACGAATATGGCGAGCTGGTTCATTCCAGCATGTACCGCTGGTTTGCGGTCGAACGGACTGAAGTGGAAGCCTTGGAGTTCGCCGACTACACCCTTCGATCACCATTTCAAGCAGCCGATACCGTCCTTCCCGCCGCGCGAGGTGCTCTCAGCCGACCACATCAACACCGACGCGCCGGCGGATGCCGGCGGAGGCCTGGATCCGCTCAACAGCGGCCGTGCGCGCCACAGTCACCCACGACAAGAATTCAGGCAAATTCTCGCTGACCTTCGAGCGACTGACGGACCGCACGCTGCATGCGGACACGTTCGATTGGGCGGTCGTGAAGCGACCGGCCATTTCTCCGTGCACCGAACGCGTGCCGGCAACTTCCCCGGCGCTTCGGAGTCGCCTCGGCCGCGTCATGCATGGCCGCACGACTTCCGCAGCGCCGACGAATTCAAGGGCAAAGGATGTGCTGATCGTCGGCGCCAGCTACTCGCGGAAGATACGGGCTCCGCAATGCCACTAAATATGGATGCGAAGTCCGCCTACCATGTGCTGGCGCGCGTGGCGTCATGGGCTTCCATTGGCCTGATTGACGGACTTGACGAGCGGCCGCTTCTGACCGAGAACAGAGGGGAGAAAAGCCTCTTCGAGCGACGGCTCGAGCAAAGACTTTCGACGCCATCATCCCAGTGCACCGGCCGGTCAGCACCACTCCCGTGCCTCGCCGATGAGCTGAAGCCCGCACGCGCAATCGCATGCACCGCCGCACCTCTACAGAGCTGCATCTTCTGGCTCGACAACCTGAAGCCTCATTTATCTCGGCATGCAGGACCAAATTCCATACCTTCTCTTCCAGATGTTCGACGCGCAGACCCGTGTACGCGTGGATGTGCATCCTCGGCCGCATCGCCGCTGCCGTGCATGAAGAGGGCGATGCAGAAGGACGACGATGCCTGGGCGAAGCGCCGAAGAAGTCACTCAAGGATGCCTTCGGAGAAGATGACGGACTTCCAGGCAGACTGACATACGCGAGCTCTGCGACGCGACCGACTATCCAAAATTCGACACCGACATGACGGTGGACTTGAGTTCCGAAGGAGGGGAGCACGACAAGGAGCATCTCCATCCTCGGCTACCGCAACAAGGCGTTCAAATCGCCCTGCACCGGCCCCGAAGTGGCTCCGGTCCATCAGCTACGCCCCGGCTCGAGGCGATGGGACGATCTGGATGAGGCGCGCACCCTTTGCCGTCAAGGGCGTGGGAAGGCCGCTGCCGAATAGCCCTTGTAGAAAGCGCGCGCAACCAGCAAGGCGCCGCCCAGCTGGCGGCCTTTCAGCCTCTGCGGCTCCATTATCCAGCGCGCGGCCGCCGCGAGGTTCCGGCGACCGTTTCGCTAGGCGAGGTTCGGACCCTGGGTCTCATCTCCCGGACGATACTTTCCGGTGCGGACGAGAAGGGCGCTGTCGATGCCGGCTAATAGCGCGCCGGCGACGTCGGTCGGCATCGCCGCCGACCATCACCCGCCTCCTTGCAGGCCGCCGATTTCGGTGCCAGGCGAGCGCGGCCTTCGAAGAAATCGGGAGCCGGCCTGCCGAGCACCACTGCTTCGCAGCTTTGCGGCATATTCCAGCGCCGCCACGAAGCGCGCCGGTGTCGCGGCTAAGCTCGCGTCCTCGTCCGTCCTGAAGCTGCGACTGCGCGCAAGCGCCAGAAATTCGGCGCCCACCAACAGCTTGCAGGAATTCGCCGCGTTGAGCGCTGCATAGGTGAAGCCCTCGGCGGCGTCGCCGATTACGACGGCTTCTGGTCTCCGAGGCAGGTGAGGCCCGCGAAATCCTCCGCAGGCGCCGGGTGGACTCGGCATGCGGAGGCGAAAGCTGCCCTCGCCGAAAGCGCCACGCGCTTCGCGGCCTGAGCCGCGAACAGCTCCTCGTCGGCGATCTGGATGCCCATGTCGCTCAGGCGCAAGAGCAGCGCCCGCCTCGGCATTCGGGCGGTGTTGGCAGGGGAGAGCGCAAGCGCAATCCCGCCTGACGCAAAACAAGCGACCGCGTCGACCGCGCCTTACGGCAGCGGTTGCTCACCCCGATAGACGACGCCGGCAAGATCGAGCAGAAACTGGCGCGAATCAACCTGCACTACGCACGCACCCGCGTCTTCCTCCGGGGTCGTAATGCGGGAAGCGCACGATGAGCGCTGGCAGGCGCTTTTGTTGGCCGTCGAGCTTACCCGACCTCGACCTCTGTGCCGAGCTCCGGCATGGGCGCTGACGTCGAGGTCCGTGCGAGCGCGATGGCTCTTTCTTGCAGGATTCGCGAGCGAAGCGCGCTGGTGACCACGCCGATCTGGGCGCGGCCAATATGCACGCAGTCGCCGTGGCCGACCGTTTTTTCGCCTCGCATCTCGAGACCGACAAGCTTCTTCTGCGGGTGCTCCTTCCGCTGCAGGAGGCGCGTCGCGGCCGACGAAGTCCTCGTTCTTTGAGGCCAGCGGCACGTGAAGCCGATGCCCGGCCTCGAACGGGTCGGTCTGGTCGCAGAACTCATAGCCGGCGAAGATCAGCCCGGCCCTCGATGCGCACGCATGTCGAGCGCCTTGCAGGCCCAGCGGCATCAGGCCGTGCGGCTCGCCCGGCCGCCCAGATCGCGTCGAAGACGGTCGCGTGCGTCCTGCGGATGGCAGAAGATCTCGTAGCCGAGCTCGCCGGTATAGCCGGTGCGCGAGCACCACGACCGGCGCGCCGTCCTGCATCGCCGATGCGCCCGATGGTGAAGCGGAACCAGCCGAGCTCGTCGACATGTCGGCTGCAGCCGGCGGCGTCCAGACGACTTCGCTGCAGGATGTCGCGGCTCTCCGGTCCTCTGCAGCGGCGACGTTGTGCAGCTGGTCGGCGGACGAGCGCACCCAGCGCCTTCAATCCGAGCTTCTCGGCGAGCTCGCGCAGCCAGATGCCGCCGATAATCGTCGCCGCCGATCCACGCGGAAATTGTTGTCGCCGAGACGGAACAGCGTGCCGTCGTCGATCATGCCGCCATGCTCGTAGCACATGGCCGGTATAGACGACCTGGCCGACGCCGAGCTTCCGCACGTCGCGGGTCAGCGCGTATTGCAGCAGCGCCTCGGCAGTCCGGCCCGGTGACCTCGAACTTGCGCAAGCGGCGACAGGTCCATGATCGACCGCGCGCTCGCGGCAGGCCCAATATTCGGCGACCGGCCCGTCGTTGGCGAACTTTGGCCAGCCAATAGCCGCGATACTCGGCGTAATTGCGCGTGTAGCGCGGAAACGCGGATGGAACGCGGTCTCGCGCGCGTGAGCTCGGGCTCGGCGTCGGGCGTCATTCCCGTAGCGCCACTGCTCTGAGAGAAGTTCTGTTTGTCCGAATAGGTGCGCACATGGATGTCGGTGCGGTTCCAGCCATTGGCCGGCGTCGATGTCGTCGGGGCAGGCCGAGGAGACGCAGACGCAGATCGGTCAGCGCGCGCAGCAGCACATAGTCGCCTGGGCGCGACCACGCGCTCGTCGAAATGAGAGCACATTGTTCGGCGTCGATGCGCGGTGTTGTAGAAGAAGTTGAGCGCCATCCACCCTTTGCGCGTGCGGCGATGCCGTAAGGCGCGAGTGCGCTTGTTGAAATTGTCCGTGCAATTGACATGGCCGGGATAACCCTGGTCGTCATAAAAGCGCGCGTTGCAGGCAAGCCCGAAGGCGTCGTGGCGGCCGACGGTGTCGCGCACCCCTCCACCAGCGGCTCCATGCTCTGATCGAGCAACACGTAACCGAACACGCTGA
>ERZ1370068.4001-contig-3097_pt1 | contig 57383 bp, 87 predicted proteins | sample MGYA00561227_ERZ1370068 | MGnify/ENA primary metagenome ERZ1370068 (study PRJEB38410, sample SAMEA6850437) | metagenome | study: Metagenomic assessment of the ecological functions of the soil: analysis of the soil microbiota associated with the... | reverse complement strand
TGCCGTTCAGTTTACGTATTGCTGCATTGTCGACTCGTTAGGCGCGGCGACGCTACAGCGGCCGGCGGATTCAGATAGCCCAGGCCCACCGCGACCGAGTGGGCACAAATTTTCCCCGCCGAGCGAGACTGCCAACAGCTGCAGAGATTCTCGACGTCGATCGCGCTTTTGATTCGCAGGCCGGAGCGATAATTCTTCGCGCCTTCGCGCACGTAGCCGCTCAGCAACGGCGGCTCGTATTTAGCCTCGGAGACGCGGCCGCTTTTGAGCAACTCGCGCGCAGGCTTCATCGCCTGCCATCCCCTGCATTGAGGAGGAGCTTCTCGGTAATCGGAATATCGCTCACGGGCGAGCAACGTCGCGCATTCTGTGCGTTTGCGAAAATCCGCGCGCAGTTTACCCAAGCCTGCTCGCCGTGGCGAGCGGCGGTTACTTCGGCCGCGAGTTCGCGATCCGCAGCAGCACGTCGGCGTGGCACGGCTGGTCGAGCGCGCACCAGCAGGCGAGATCTTTGTCGTGCAGACAGTGGCGGATGTCGCGCTCGCTGAAATTATCAGCGAGGTGCTGCTCGTATAACGCGACGGCTTTTTCGGCCGTGAGCGTTTCGCCGTTCATCAGCTCCGAGCCCACCACGTACGGGTTTCCCCAAACAGTCGGTCGGCCGACGTAGATGGCGTTCGCCGGCATTTTCCAGCCTTTCGCGCGGCTGCGCTGGATTCGCTTCGGTTTGCTCATGCGAGACCGTAAATTCTCGCGCCGCTTTTCCGTTCCGCAAACAACGGCCTTAGCACCCCTTTCCTCCGCCAACCGGACGATTAGCGTCCGTCGCGTGTTCGGCCTTTCTGGGAGAATTGCTCTGAAATCACGCGCCCTGCCCGATTGATGAGGTATGAGAACTGGTTTCGCTCGCCGCCTTGGTCGTCGGCGCTGTTTCTTTGCGCGACATCGCCCAGGTCGCCTTTCCGCGAGTCAGCACGCCCGGAGATCTCGAGCGGCGGAGGTGGACGATGCGGGATTCTGTCCAGTGGCGCGACGCCAGCGCCATTTGATTGAGAACGGCGCCCCAAATGCGGCGGCGGCAGCCTACTAACTTTACCTCTCTACTTCACGAGCCCACCTGCACTGGCCGGACTTTCAGTTCGTCCTCGACCCAGGAAGGGAACAAGCATGGGTAAGCTGAGCGTGAACAGCTATGCTATTACCACTATCGCCGTTAAAGTAAAGTACCACAGCGCACGCGCCTTTGCACCACACACCTTTCTGGCCAGAGCGCTCTCACCAACCTGTGGTAGCGACCGTGCGCCATGGAATACACCGCCGGTGGGCTGGCAGACTGCGGCGACCGGCTTGCCGGAGTTGCTGAAAGGACTCTGATCCTATAAGCGAGTCGAGGCTTGGGATTATCGACAAAGGTCCCGCAGGGCCGTGTCCGCAGACATAGAAGATCGTGTGTCATAATCCTGCACGCTCGCGCATCGGCCCACGTGCGGTCGATGGTCTGCAGAGCGAAAGCCTGCTGCGCCGCCGAAAATCTTTGCACGAATCATTCGCGTCTGCCTGCATCGTTCGGGCATTCTCAAAAGCATCGCTCTTGCGGGATCTGATACGTGCGCCTGTCCGCCTTTCGGAGAAGCGAGGCCGTCGCGATTGGACGCCGGCGTCTCTAAAGACAAATGCGGCGCGGCAAGCTCCTCACGGCCAGAAGCCAGTCTTGCCAGCCAGTGTTCCCCAGTTGATCATGCGGAGGTTAGTACCATCAGTATCTTCATTGTTTGCTCCAGTTGTGCGAGCGGACCCAACGTCGCGGTTTCTCGGCGGCAAGTGGGTCAGATGGAGCTCTTTTTGTGGAGTCGACCTGACTGAACTTGGCGCTGAGAGAAGTCTCCGAACCCTTTGCCAGAACGGAAGTAAAGATTACAATCTGCCAGGACAGGAAAGTGCGTGATCCCGGAGTCGTCCTCTCCGCATCGCTCTCCCGTCGAGCGTTCGCCGAGTGTCTGGGCGAAGATCACGGCGCGCGCGCGACCCACTGCGCGCGCCAGGCGAGGAGCATCAAATGAATCGGCGAAATATTGTGTCTCGTGCGACCACTTTTCCGTCTCGGAATTCCATGACACTCACGGTAAAGAGACGTTTGCCGCCGTAGTTAATCACGTACTCGCTTCACCCAGAGCTTACCTTCTCCTACGATCCGCCTGACGGTAAACTCGGATGGCTTATCAGGGTGGTGGCTCGCGCAGCGCCTGCAGAATTTCGGCGACCGTAAATTATCTCGCCTGACTGTGGATGCTCGCAAACAACGTCATCATGATAGATTTCGTGTTCGCCAACTTGATCACCCGCGGCGGAAGCCGCCAGTGTCGATCTATCGCGCGCGAATGTTGTGCTCGTCCATCTCTTCGATAATTACCCTCTCACGACGTCCAGATGCTTACACCTTCGCGTAAACTCGGCGACCGGACGCCGCCTCCAATTTTTCGGATACACCGAGCCCCGCCAGTCCGCCGGTGCGGCTCGCTTCACGCGCAGCAGTCTTTTGACACGCGCCTTCGTCTTTCGACTTCCGGTCTTCGTTCGGAATTCGACGTTGGGCGTTGGACGTTGAGCGTTGGACGTTTACTGCGGCTAACCGCAGCAGTCTTTTGAAAGCGCCTTCGTCATTCGTCATTCGGGCTTCGTCATTGCCCCATGCTCGTCGTGGCGGCTGCCGCCGGAGTTCGCCATCCTCGTTGCGCCCTTTGGGCGCGCGGTCGAGCCACTGGTACATTCCCCAGAGCGCGTCCACTCCGCGCGAATAGGCGGAATAGGTGTGGTAGACGACGCCGTCCTCGAGCGCGAACGCGCTCACGCCCGGCCTCTCGCGCGTGTAAGTGTCCGCGTCGGTTCCGCACGCTGGCCGCGAACTTCGGTCGGCCCGTCGGAGTCGAGCGCGACAGCTGGTCCATGCGGCGACTCGGCTCTCGCGCTCGGTAGTTGTATTCGATGCCCTTGCGCTGTTGCTCCTGGTGAACGAGACGTTGAAGTCGAAGTTGAAATCGCTGCCGACCGACGACGCCCAGGGAAACGTCCAGCCCATTCGCTTCTTGTACTCCTGCAACTTCGCGAGCGGCGCGCGCGACACCGCCCAGAGCATGACGTCATGGTTGCGCCAGGTGAATCGGCGAATCCGTTGAAGCCGTCCGCGATCGCCGAGCAGGACGGACAGCCCGCCTTGTAGTCGGGCCCGAACATGAAATGATAGACGAGCAGCTGCGAGCGCCCTCTGGAAGAGATCCGCGAGCGGACGCTTTCCTTCATCGGTCTCGAAGCTGGTATTCCTTGTCGATTCTGAACCCACGGCAACTCCTGCCGTTTTTCGCCTCATCGCTGCGCCGCGTAGTTCCTTTTCGTCCGCGAGAAGTTTCTTTCCGGAAACCGTCTTCCTCATCACGTGTTCCAGTCTTATGTTTCGCCATCCGGCTCTCAGCCTCCGACGATCGCGAACGCTCAACTTCCAATAACCGCGCGCAAGATCCCGACATCGACTCTGCATCATAAGCCGCTTTCGATGCGTGAAATTCCGCGATCGAAAGTTGCGGCGTAATCCGGTCGCGTGCTCTCTCTTTTCTTACGCGACAATGGAAGCATTCATGGCAAAGATCTCGTGGACAAAATCGGCGTGACCAACAGTTTCGCCAACGCGCTCCTCGGCACCGTCCTCGCCCTCGCCTTTCATCCCATCAAGAACCGAATGGAACACGCTGAAGCGGATTGGTCAATCGCGCAGCGCCAAGTTTAACTTCCGATCTCTGACTCCTGTTTTCTGATCTCCAGCGTCTCCAGCTTTCAGCGTTTCAGTTTTTAGCGGCGCAGATGCTAAATGTTGAGATCGGACTCCGTTCGTGATCGCGACGTTTCTGATCGGATCTAGCCTCGCGTCCGCGGCTGAGGTTGACGCGATCCGAGATAGCGATTCACGAGTTTGGCCGCCACCGTCATCATGATCAGTCGAAAAATCCAGCGCATCATACAACAGGATCGAAACTCGCGCCTCGGCGGGCCGTGCTGAAGTTCAACCTCGACGCCATCCACCCTCGATAATGCAAACGATGCGATCGGTCCTTTTCCGCGGATTTGACGGATGACATAAAAACGATGATAGCCAATCGCTGAAGCGCGCGGAAAAACAATCTCAGATCGCAACCTCAAAGGTGGATTCCTCCGGACAGAGCGGCGTGCTGGTGTTGCTCGGTGTGTTGTTCACGATCATTCTTGCCGGTCTCGACAACACGATCGTCAGCACGGTCATGCCGGTGGCGTTGCCTGAGCTTGGCGGTGCGCACCTGTACGCGTGGACATTTGCGGCTTACATGCTCGCCGCGGCGGTATCGATGCCGATCTGGGGACCGGGGTCCGATCGCTGGGGACGCCGGCGCACGTATCTCGTCGGCATTGTCGCGTTCACGGTCGGGAGCGGGCTCTGCGCCATCGCGCGCACGATGATGGAGTTCATCGGCGCTCGCGCCATCCAGGGCATCGGAGCGGGAGCCGTTGCCACGCTTCCGTTTGTTCTGCTCGGAGTTGTATATCCGCCTAACAAACGCGGCAGGGCGCTGGGCGCGGCCAGCAGCGCGTGGGCGGTCGCGAGTGTCGCCGGACCACTCCTTGGGACGCTGATCGTGACGCACGTTTCATGGCGCTGGGCTTTCCTGATCAACGTGCCGATTGCCATTGTGGCTGGTTTCCTCGTGATCGCCGGAATGCGCGAGAGCATCGGACATAGCGTCGGCCGATTCGATTTTGCCGGTGCGCTTCTCGCCGGCGCCGGCGGCAGTTGCCTGATGTGGGCGTTTGTCGATCTCGGTGAGGGACAAATCGGGCTAATGCAGGCCGCGCTCGTTGGCGCCGGGATCATTCTGCTTGCCATCTTTGTCTGGCATGAGGGACGAACGCCCCATCCGATTCTGCCGTTGAGTTTCTTTCATCATGCCGGCTACGCGTCGTCGATTTCTTCGTCATTCCTCGCCTTCTTCAGCGGCTTTGGCCTGAGCGCTTATCTGCCGCTCGCAACCAACGCTGCTTTTCATGACAACCGCGCGTTCGTAGGCCTGGTGGTTGGCGCGTTCACCATTGGATGGAGCACGTTCGCCTTCGCTTCTGGGCGGTTAGTCCACCGAATCGGAGAACGGCTTCCGAGTGTGATTGGAATCGTTGTGCATATTCTGGGACTTCTCTTTTTCATGGTCGCATTCGAACATGGACTCGGCTGGGTCATCGCTGCGGCGCTCATCGCAGGCGCCGGAATGGGACTGCTCTCGCCCGCGCTCACTGTCGTGGTGCAGAATAGCGTCCCGGTTGCCCGCATGGGTAGCGCGACCACCAGCCAGCAATTCATCCGGCAGATCGGTGCTGCGCTCGGCGTCAGCGCGTTTGTCTTGGCCGCAACCGTAGGCGGATTTCGGTTAGGCTTGCTGTTGATGATTGCAGTGAGCGCCGGAACATTTGCGTGCGTGCTCGCGCTGCCCGCGCACAGTCTCCACGATGCCCACAAAATGGATGCTCTATATAATAAGGAGGCACGTTGAATCCCGAATCGTCGCCAGCAAGGCAGTTCACCGTGGCCGAATACCTCGCCGCACTCCCTGTCGATCGCCGCGCCGCGCAGCGCCGTGCGCAAAGGCGATCAGCTGCCGGACGGATAACAAGGAGGCTCTGGCGCTCACGGCTTGGCGAGCGGCTTTCGGCATGACCCCGATCTTTTGCGCGAAGGCGATGAAGCGCGGGTCGTCCTTGTAGGCGCGCAGGAAGGGATTGACCAGCAGCTCGGTCACACCGGCGTCGTGCGTGGTCCAGCCGTGCTCCAGCCACTCGAACATCTTGTCCGGTTCCTTGCGCAGGGCATAAACCGTGAGCGATCTGGCTGCCGCCGTCGTCGGCGTTTTCGTCGATCAGTTTTTTCAGGGCCGCGTCGGCCTCCGCCCGGTCGCCGTTGGCAAAGTGGGCCAGCGCCAGTGCGTAGGTGCGCCAGAACGGATCGGTTTCCTGTTTCGCGAGTTCCACCGCGGCGCCGGATTTGCCGCGCAGAATCTGAATAATCGCCAGCTGCACGTAGTTCGTGGCGGACTGCGGCTGCAGCTCGATGGCCTTGCGCAGCGCCGCCTCGGCCTCGTCGTAGCGGCCGAGCGCGGTGAGATAGAGCGCGAGGTTGTGGTGGAATGCGCTGCGTAACGGCTCGAGCGCAATCGCCCGCTGCGCGAGCGCGACCGCTTCGTCGAGCCGGCCAAGTTTGGCCAGCAGGTTGGCGAGATTCGCCATCACGGCCGCATTCTGCGGCGCGAGCTCGAGGGCGCGGCGGTATTCCGCTTCCGCGCCGGCGAAATTGAAATCGACATCCTCAGAGATCGCGCCTTGTGCCGAATGCGCATCGGCGAGATTTGGATCTAGCTCGAGCGCGCGCTTCGCCGAGGCGCGGGCTTTTGCGATCGCCTCTTCTCCTTCTTTCGTCGCAATACTGCCGTAGCTGGTGGCCAGATTCGCCGCCGCGATCGACAGCTTCGCATAGGCGAGCGCGTAACGCGGGTCGAGCCGGATCGCCTCCTCGTAGTAGCCGATCGCTTTGCGGGTATCCTCGGCGGTGCGGCGATTGTAGTAAAAATTTCCCTGCAAGAGAGCGTTGTAGGCCTCGACATTCTGGTTCGAAGGCGTGGCCGCGGTGGCCAACTGCGCGGTCTGCCCGTTGTTCCCGAGCAGCGCGACCTTGAGCTCCTTCGCCACCGCGCCGGCAATCTCCGATTGCACCGCGAAGATGTCCTTCAGTTCCCGGTCGTAGGTTTCCGACCAGACATTGGCGCCGTCGCCGGATTTGATCAGCGCCACCGCGATGCGCACCCGATCGGCTGACTTACGCACGCTGCCTTCGAGCAGATAATAGACGCCGAGCTTTTCGCCGATCGTCTTGCTGTCGTCGGTCTTGCCTTTGAACTGAAAAGACGAGGTGCGCCCGATGACCTTGAGGTCGCTGCAAACGCGAGAGCGAAGAGATGAATTCCTCCGACATGCCGTCGGAGAAGTACTCGTTAGCCGGATCGCCGGTGGAATTGACCAGCGGCAGCACGGCGATCGATTTTTCGGGAATGGCGGCGCCCTTCGTCGCTGGTCGATGCGAGTGAAATAATATGCCGCTCCGGCCGCGAGGATCGCGACGAGCACGAGGCGCGGCGATCCATCCGACACTGCTGCGCCGCGCCGGCTTTTCGGCCGCGGCTTTGGCGTGGTCTGCTGAAACTTCTGCGGGACCGCGGCGTTGCCCAGCGGCTCGGCGTAGAGATTGACCAAATGGAGCCGGACGCCGTGCTTGACCTCGCATTCACCCAGGTCGCGCAGACGCGGCGCCCATTGCCGGTATTGCACCAGATCATCCGCCACGTGCTGGGAGAGAAGAATGTGCCCGGCGTCGCCGCAATCCATCACCCGTTGCGCCATGTTGATCCCGGCGCCGGCGATGCTCGGCGCGCGTTCATCATCTGCCGACCTCTTGCACCGGGCCGCTGTGGACTCCCATCCGGCAGCGGCAAGTTCGGCGGTTTGACGACTGCACTCAACTCCAGCGCACATCTCACCGGCGCTCCCACTGAGTTAGTGAAAACGAGCGCCATGCCATCCCCTGACGGGAGGCGGATAAGCTGGCCCCGGCTTCCGCCTGGCGCGGCGGCCTCGGTGTTGCTGACGACTTCGTCCACTCCAACTCCTTCACCAGCTCGGCCTGCTCATCGACCAGCAGCTTGGAGTAGCCGACGATGTCCATGAACAGAACGTGCCCGATCTCAGGTAGAGGTTGTCATCCGCTTCTGGCACGGATCTTTGTGAACGGCCGAACGCTGGTTGCCTATCCTTTTGTGAGCTCAGGCGAGACGATAGGTAAGATCGTCGCTGCATATTGTATCCCACCGCGCATACTTCGGTCTCCCAAACCGTCGCCGGCTTCCCTAGGCTGATTCGCAACTCACAGCCTCCCGCCGTAAAGTTCGCGCCCGCGAACCGCAGCGGATATCGTCGCCAACATGACAGCTTCCACCGTGGCCCAATACCTCGCCGCACTCCCCGCGGATCGCCGCGCCGCGCTCAGCGCCGTGCGCAAGGCGATCAATGAGAACCTGCCGGACGGATATGAGGAGGGCATGCAGTTCGGGATGATCGGCTGGGTACGTCCCGCTGTCCGTGTATCCGGCGGGCTATGGCGAGAATCCCAAAGTGCCGCTGTCATTTGTTGCGCTCGCATCGCAGAAGTCGGGCATGGTGCTGCATTTCCTGTGCTTCTAGAACCCATCTCATAAATAGGGAATGGGTGCGCTAGGCTCTGGCGGGCGGCTGGCAAGGCGCGACGAAGGAGCATAGCCGACAGCGCTCTGTGACTGAGGAGCAACGCCGCCAGCCGGCCCGCCAGAGCTTAGCCCGCAGGGTTGCGGATCTTTGCCGCTGCGGCGGCGTTGCTCGTCGGTCAAAGATCCATGAAGGATATTCTCCCTCCTCGCGCCTTGCCGCAGCGCCAAATCTCCGGCAACGCACCCGTTCCCTATTTATGAGATGGGTTCTTCGGTCATCCCACTCTCTCCAACCTGGTTCACCAGCGAATACAAGAAGAGCGGCAAGAAGCTCGACATGGGTAAAGGTTGCGTCCGCTTCAAATCGTTGGAGGACCTGGCTCTCGACGTGGTCAAGCCGGCCGCACCGTTGCGCGCGTGTCCGCGGAGGAGCACATGGCCAATTACCAGGCGGCGAGGGCGCTCCTGGGCAAGGGAGCCGTAACGCGGGTGAAGGAGCGTGTCGTGGGCTTTCAAAGGGTTCATGAGCGGGGCAGCAGCGCAAGGAAGCGGCGCCAAGAAGTCCGCGCGGTGAAGAAGGCGAAACCAAAAGAAGTGACCTGGCGGCGCAGCCAGCTGGAGAGCAGAAGCTTTTCTTTGGTCTTTGAAAATCGCAGATCACGTTGTGTCTTTACGCGTTGGAGACAGGCCAGCGAGCGCCCGTTCTGCTGCATTCCAGCGAAGCGAGTGGCGACTTCTGGAAGAAGCAACCGACCGCACCCAAGATCGACATCGAACAACCCGCGTTGCAGAGCTAGACTAAAAGAAATGGAAAGGCGAGTTCGTGAGCTTTTGTTCGAGCCTCTGAGGAAAAACGTTCTCAGCGCGATCATACCAGATCTTGCTTTCCAGCTCCGGTGAACAAGAGAACTCGCCGCGCCTGCACAGCTTGTTCGCTGCCGAGGGCGAGTTGAGGTTCACGCTTCATTTCAACACCGGTCGAGCCGCGCCGCCGCCCGAGCCCCAATCTGGGCGCGGCGGGTTCTTCAACGACGCAGATACAGAAGACCGTCACGGCGGACAGATCCGACGGTGCGAGAGATCAGTTTCCGCTGCGACGATGTTTTCCACTCCATCGAGCAATGACGACGCGCAGCAGAGGGACATCGATCACTCGTGCTTGAGCGCCCATCGGATTGCTACTCTGGCTTGGCCGATAGGCACCGGTGCGGTGACGCCGAATGAAGTTCGCACCCTGATCGGGACAACAACAGAGAAATGCGGCGATCACGAAACGCCGTGACGCTCGGCCGCAATCTATCTGAACATCACGGACCAAAGCTAAGAATGCTTCGGCGCAGAGCACGGAGATTAACGACCAAGAACGATTTTTGGGTGACGCGGCAAGCTCCAGCGCCGATACACATCAATTCGAAGCGGAAACATGGGCAGGTGCTCTTGATCCAACAGGGACTCGAGCTTCACCTACATTTGAGATCGCGCGCGAAGAGGCGGATGTCGGACCTTTCTGCGAAGAGGAAATAACCGACAATAAGAAGACCGCGCCGAAGCCAGGCAGTCGGCTTTGTGTCTTGGAGTTTGATCCGGTGGCCAGCCTATCGCGAGGTTCGAATTGATCACAGCGGTCTGTCGAGCGATGTGGTCAGCCCGAGTTTCGCATTTGCCCGACCACCTATCTCACTCCCGTTTCCTGAATCGACGTGGCACGCACTTCCGCGGCGATCAAAGCGACCATCCGTTCCATCGAGATCGTTCAACGATTAGTGACGATGATTAGTGCCGCGTTCCCGAAATCACACCGCAAGAAGCTGACGACGTTGCTGTGTGGCATTTTCGGTCCGGCACTAACCGAGCGTTGCCGTCCTCGCACGCGCTTGTTGATTCTCTGCGCAGTCGCCGAACGGGCTGATGAAGCTAATTGCCGACGGCACGCGATCCCGGGCACGCAGCCACCGACAAGACATGGCGCAACGCGAGCGATGTACTTTGGGCTTTGACTTGGGAAAAATGGACCAGTGGATATCTTCAAGTCTGGGGGAAAGCACCGGCATTTGCTCGCGCATGGCTGGCAGCTGGCTGACGGAAGAGTCCGGACGCCCAGGCAGGAGTTTTCGCCGACCACGCGCGACTCCGGATGTGCGTTTCGACATTGCGTTTGTGGCCGCGTATTGCGGCTACGACGGACCGATAATGGCGGATCCTTTCAAAAGCCGAGTTATCTCTATTCGTGATATCATGAGTTGGTTTTCACAACTCGCTTGCGAGGACATTGACGAACCTGTCAAAAGCGAAGTCTAACAGCGCGGTCGGCTTGGCGAAGGTTGGGTGGGGCTAACCCACAAGATTTTCATTTGCTTATCAAAATTTGGTGAAACTCATGGTGCTCGAGTTCTTCGGTTTTGCTGTTTCATCCCATTCGTCCTTCCAACGGAAAATTCCCATCCTAAGCCGAGCACCTTCGATCGAATTTACGAACCGATTGTCGAAACGAATGTTTAGTATCAACCGGTTGGGACCATTGATTAATGATATTGCCGCTCACCCTTTCTCGCCGGCAAGTTGAGTTTCAAAGCGGAAAGTTCACCGATCAGTCTTTCCAGTCTCCCGAAAGGCTTCATCGATCAATTCGAGCGCGACACGGCTAACAAGCTCCACAGCCTCTCTGTAGCGCTAAATGTTTCGACTTTGCGGGCGTGGGCGACGTCTCGTCAGGCCCCTGCTTAGCTTCGCCTTCCAGCCTGACGAAAGATATTTCTCTAGAATCGGTCCACGAGTCCGACACGGCCCGGCGGATTTCTTCGACAATCCGATGCACGCCCAGTGCCGCGTCTGCCCCAAGGCGACTGGCCAAGATCGGCGAAAAAGCCCTTTACATCTGATTCTTAAACGTCTTACCAAATTGGCAGAATTACTTTGCGTTCAGATTGTCTCGAGCTGAAACAATCCATCCAGTTCCTCTCTTGGCCACCGCTTGGCGCAAAGAAACGCGGACTAAGGACGACGACTCCGTAGTCACAATTTTCAAGCCTTCATCGATTCTCGCGAGCAGCCTGTCGCCGAGTGTCAGTTCATATTCGAATACCAGACCTTGAACTCATCGGGCACAAGAAGAAAGAGCCTCCGCCAAGGGCGCACAATCTCGTTGATCCTCCGAGCATGACTAAATATCTTTACGGGATTAATCACGGTTTAATCGCCAGTATGCGACCGGGTTCTGGGATCTATTGACGGTTTCGCTGACAGCTATCGCAGCGTGCCAGTCCTGCAATTCATGGAGAGAGTCGGTGCGAAGTGGACCAAAAAACAAGGATTCCATAAAGCGATGCACTCGGATTTATATTCAGCGTCCTACGAGGAAACTTCGCGAATTGTAGAATGCAGAAATCGCCAACGAAGCATGTCATGATGAAACGGAATGAAGTCTCTCAAGCGTGACGAAGAGCATCATCATCCTTGATGTCGATTATCTCGACGTGGCTAACTTCATGCATACCGGTTTGCTCCACCCTTTTAGCAGAAGCTGGCGAGCATTGTAGTCAGTAACAGGTCCGGAATAGCCGAAAAGTCGTCAAATGAAAAGCCTTGGTCAACTTCAGCGGTAACAGCCTTCCAATCCCGATGAATAATTGTATCTCGCGTGTAGTCTTTTGATCGTCAGGAAAGAGTTCACCGGGCGTTAGGCCATTGTGACATTCGGGACGCTTTCGTAAGCGAGGCCGAGAACATCGTGGTCCAAACAGGTGAGTATCCTACGCATCCATGCAGAATCGGACATCCGGGTAATTGGCGACATCTCTATTTCAGCTTGTGTGCGAAAAGGAGCAGCGGGTTGACGGGCAATAACAATCGTGTCTTTCGGACGGAGCCTAGCACGAGGTAGTCATAGATCGTCGCCGTGTCCGGGAGTTCGAGGTCTTCCAGGAAATATTCACGAATTAATCTTTCGATCAGATTAAGCCCGTCAAGAATCCGCCTTGCCGCCGCATCAGAGAATTGCGCTCGAATCCTTCACCGGCGGCTGTGAAAATTTGACAAGCTCATTCAAGGCTTGCCTAATACATTGGGAAGGTCATCGATTAACGGAAGCATTTTTCTGTTTCTATCACCACTTGGGAATGCGGCCCGACTGGCTCCGGCACCCAAGATCACGACATGTGGCAATGGGGCAACAAATGGCGGACCTCGAAGTTTTCCTTAGTAAGCCGATCCATCGTCAATCAAAGCAAGATCGTTGACGGCCATCATTCTTACTTATCGGCGGCGCCGGCATTTACACGTTGGAACGATGACGAATTCGCTTGACTCGCGCAAATGAATCACCACGTAAAAGGCTTCGCCTCACGCGGTCTCATCGTTTTATCCTGACGCGGCGTGATCGTTCACCTCGATCGACGGCACCTACGAACTCTTCCGTCACTTCTACGGCTTGCGCCGGTTCACCAAAGGCAAAGACCGCCCTTACGGCGCGGTCGTCGGCGTGCTGCAGACCGTTCTCCAAATGATCGAGAACGGCGACACGTACCTCGGCGTCGCCACCGACCACGTGATCGAGTCGTTTCGCAATCGGCTTTGGGCGGACTACAAGACCGGCGCCGGCATCGAGCCCGCGCTGCTCGCGCAATTCCATCCGCTCGAGGAGGCGCTCGCGGCGATGGGCGTTGTCGTCTGGCCGATGATCGAGCTCGAAGCCGATGATGCGCTCGCTTCGGCCGCGCATCTCGCGTCGAAGGACAAGAAGGTCCAGAAAGTCGCCATCTGGACGCCCGATAAGGATCTGGCGCAATGCGTGCGAGATACGCGCGTGGTGCAGATCGACGGCCGGCGCAAAACGATTCGCGATGCGGCTGGGATACGCGAAAAGTTCGGCGTCGAGCCCGCCGCTCATTCCGGACCTGCTCGCGCTCGTGGGCGATGCGGCCGACGGCTACCCCGGCATCCCTGGGATCGGCGCCAGGACCGCCGCCCAGCTTTTGAACCGCTACGGTCAGATCGAAAACTTCCCGTCAAACGTTCTCGGCGAACAGCGCGATCTCGCGCTGCTCTTCAAGAAACTCGCGACCCTGCGCACCGATGCGCCGCTCTTCAAGAAGGTCGAGACGCTGCGCTGGCGCGGTGCGACGCCGGCATTCGCGGCCTGGGCGGATCGGATGAAAGCGCCGCGGCTGCTCGAGCGTTGCGACCGCGTAAAGCTGCGCCACGCGGCAGCAAGGCTGCGGGCCGATGACCGCATCCAAATATTTACTGATATTAATCGCAAAATGCGAGGCCATTGAGGCGGTGCACACCTCGTCGCCGGCGAAGTAAGTTGCGATAAGCCGAAACATCGTGGAGCGGGAACCCCGATATGGGTTGACACATTCCTCATCGGAGCAAGATAGGTTTATGACTCAAAATAACATTCCAAAACGATGCGCGCCGCTGTTATCGAACAGTTCGGTGGCGTTGAGCAGATCAAGATAAAGGAAGTGCCCGTGCCTAAACCAGGCGCCGACGAGCTTACTGATTCGTATCGAGGCCGCCGGCGTTGGTGTGGGATGTCTTGGAGCGTCAGGGCGGTTTCGCGCAGATGTTTAATATCCCAGCCAAATTTCCTTACATTATAGGCACTGATTGTGCGGGCACGATCGCCGCCACCGGCGAGAACGTCACCGAATTCAGAGAGGGCGAGCGTGTTTACGCGTCGATTCTGCTGAACCCGAAGGGCGGCTTTTACGCCGAATATGGAGCCGTGAACGCCGAGAATGTCGGCCGCGCGCCGCAAAAGCTGAGCGTGGAAGAGCTGGCGGTGATGCCGAGTGACGCAATGACTGGACTGCAGGGCTTGGCCGACATGCTGAAGATGAAGGCTGGCGAAACAGTCATGATCTTCGGTGCGAGTGGCGGAATCGGGCATCTGGCTGTGCAGCTCGCAAAGCGGTTAGGCGCACGCGTTTTTGCCGTCGCGTCAGGCGATGATGGCGTGGCGCTGGCGAAGAACTTTGGCGCTGATGCTGTCGTAAACGGACGAAAAGAAGATGTCGTCGACGCGGCCCGGCAATTTGCTCCGAACGGAATCGATGCCGCGCTGATGACCGCCGGCGGTGAAGCCGCCGAGCGCGCCCTACAGTCAGTGCGGGACGGTGGCCGAGTGACTTTCCCAAACGGCGTCATGCCCGAGCCGGAAGCGCGTGAAGGTCTGCAGGTCAGCAATTACGACGTGGAGATCAACCGCGCCTCGATTAACCGGCTGAACCGGCTGATCGAGGCCGGCCCGTTCCACGTTGAGGTCGCCCGGACGTTCCCACTCGAACAAGCGGCGGAAGCTCACCGAGCGCTCGACCAACACTATCTCGGTAAGATCGCATTGCGAATTCGGTAGTCGCCTCAAACGCAAATTCGGCCGTCTGGCAGATGGCCGCTAAGCCTTCAGTAGCGTAGTCCGATACCGCGGCGCAAGTTCCTGTGCCTTTTTCATGGAAGGTGCCTGAGCTGCCTTGTCGGCGGGGAGTTTTCCTATGTCTTTCTCAGCCGAACGTTCGACGAGAACGCGATACATCGCCCTGGCGCTGCGGGCAGATCGGCAAGCACGTCCTCCAGTGGACGGAAGTGAAGCTTTGTTCGGCGCGCGCGTTTCAGCCAGGCGACATCTTTGGCCTCCTCAAGGCGCTCGATCATCTCTTGATATTGCCCGCCCGAGTCGGCAGAATAACCGAAACAGGTTTCCCATTGCGCGTGACGATCTCCGGTTCTCGGATGTTACGCAGCTCTTCATACGATGTCGATCTTACGATTCTTAGCATGAAAAGTTCGTTTCGGCGAGACGCCGCTGCAACCAGGACGCCGGCGACCGCTCAGCGCCTTCGAACCAGGTCGCCGCGGCGGCTCTCCCCCAGGCACTACGCCGGAACCTCGCGGACGTTGCCGTCCTTTCCAGATGATCATCGGCAAACCGCGTCGGGGTCGCGGACGAACGCGCTTTCGCATATCTTTCCGCCTACTCATGGCATTCCGGATTCATGATAGCGTAGTCCGCGGTGAGATCGACAACCGCGCCAAAGGAATGATCCGCGGTAAAATCTGGGTTGAAGGCCGCGCTGAACCGATCATTCTGACTCTCAAAGGCAATGGTCACCCTGATCTCGCCGGTTGCCTACTCACCTTCACTAATCCTGGGAAGCGCTTCGCCCATCCGCATCTCGATTCTCTCACCCGCGAGCAACTCGGCGTCGCCGGCGACATGACCGCTTCGCGCAAAGCGCGCGTTTTCGAGGTTCCGGTCGAGCAGGCGTATGCGATGTCGAAGCGAAAAGAAAAGCCGCCCGAACATCTCGCAAACTCGCTCTATCTCGAATGGTTCAGCGAAACCAACGGCCGCGTCGTAATCGAAAGCGCGGACTATCAAGTCACGATCTCGCCGCCTGAATGGCAGCTCACCCCGGAGGAAAACGAGCAGCGTGCCCACGATGCTGCCCAAGCCATGACTCAATTCCTTGGAAAACTGGAGCCAAGCGATCGAGCGGCATCACCGCGGTCAAAAGGACCCGGAAGAACCGTGGAACGAGCACGATTACGAACGCTTCATGAAAGAGTGCGACGCGCGCACCGATAAATACGGCGAGCTGCTCGAAAATACGGCGATTCCGATGAAGCCGAGGCAAAGATCTCAAAGGAAATGGGATGGCACCGGGAACTGACCGACGACGAAGCGGAAGAACAGGACCGCTGGATCGACGAAATGAATCGCGCCTGCGAAGAAGCCTTGAACGAGCCGCCGCCCGAGCCGGATCCCCACCGCGAGGGGATTGACTGGATCCGCACCGAAGATGGCGACCTCCGCCACCCGCTTCAAAATCGTTGCTACGAAAGCGCGATGAAGTTTTGGCACCAGGCCAAAGCACTCGGCATGGAACGACTTGCTGACAAAGATCTGGACGACTTCGTCTTCGAATTCCAAACCACGAGCGTGAAGCTAGCTGGCGCGCTTGATGGCATCGCACAAGGCTACGGCCCGGACGACTCGGCGTTCACCGTCGCGTATTTGAAACGCGCCCTTGCCCATTTATACAAGGCGCAAGCGGGCACTGGAAGCCGTCGCGCCGAAAAATCTCCTGCCTAACGAGATGATCGGTGAAGCCCGCGAGGAGATCTTCCACATCCGCGAACAAATCCTGGAACTGATGGATCGCTTTCGCGGCCGGCCTGAATCATAGCTTGCGCCGTATTGTCGAAGCTCAATCTCAGGTGAAGTTCGTTTCGGCTAGCAGCCGAAACCAGCCCCAGATGCTTTCGGGTGCTCCCCGGAGAGGTTTTCCTCAGGTTCCTGGTTTTAATTCTTTCATCCAACTCTCAACCTTCAACCAGTCGCCCTCAACGTCTCTCTACTGAACTGCGGTCGCTCAGCCCATCCGGCAATCGTTTTCGTGAGCAGCTCCAGGCGCTGTTGTCGCAGCGCGAGATCATGTTTCAATTGCCGCTCCACGCGCACCCGCAGATCCTCCGATGGACCTATTCGGGCGAAGTTCCATGAATCTTCCCGCCCGGCTTCGACCAGGCTTAACTCCAACGCGCGCACAGACCGTGTCAATTCGCTAAGGACCGAGCGCATCTGCGATAAGGTTGTGCCAGCGCCGGGCGCGTCCGACAAATCACTGAGCGCCAGCAGAAGTTCCATGCGGGCAACGTCACCGGCCACATACGCCTCCTGGACTTCATGCCAAAGCGAAGAGACCGACGCATCCCCATCGGCGCGCAAGTCGGGATGTAATCGACGCACCAGCCGCCGATAGATTTCCTTTACCCGCAGATCAATCGTCACCGGTTCAGTTGCGCCCGCCGACTCCTCATCAACCGCAGAACGCCGAACACCCGCCGGCCGGGGATCAGATCGACTCGGGGCGCTTTCGGGCCTAACGAACATATGCGACTTAAAAACTTCAAAGCTGCTCGAATAAACGTCGTCATCCATCTTGGTCGGGTTCGTGCCAAGAAATGTTCGCACCCATTCTTGAAACAGAGCTTCCTGCTCGAATTCGCTCAGATGAGGTGTCGATTGCGATCCATAAGAGAAAGTCTCCCGCTCATCGGCGACGCCCGGATTTTCGCGTCGAAACAGCACGCGCCGATAGGCGCTGTGCGGATCCTGGATGTGTCGCCGCATTTCAATCTCCACTTCATGAATCAGGTTTTGCGCGTCCCGAATCTTATCCTCGACATCCCGCGCGGTGCTAAGCAACGCGCCAAACTCACGGGCCCGCCACCGGACGAACGCGGGCTTGTCCTGTCGTTCAAACTGATGCCAGCCAAGTCGCGCTCGCTCCAGACGCACCATCATGTCGGTGCATTCGGCGGCGGCATTGGCTCGCAGCGGTGCTTGATCAATCCAAACAATCTCCAGGCGATCTCTACCGGAAACTGTCACGGCCCGTGCGCGAGTGACGCGTTCAGATAAGCGTGCGCGGATCATCCCCAAACCTTACCGCAGGCATGTCGGTCAACAACATCACTCGCCGATTCCAAAGAATTGAAAGATAACCGCAGTTTCGCTCTCGTGTTTCGCGGACCAACTTGGATTCAAGTTGGTTTCGGCGAACCGGCGAAACCAACGCGCTAGCGGCGTGCTCCCCAGACTCGGAAATGCTGCGCCATTTTTCCTTTCGCGTTCATTCACGCGTGTTTCGCGGGCTAACTCAGATTCAAGTTCGTTTCGGCGAGACGCCGCTGCAACAGACGCGAAGCGACGGCCGAAGCTTTCGAACCCGCCTGAGACGGGCGCGCCACCCATTACGGCCGGCACGGCCGCCGCTACGCCATGGTTATTGTTTCGAGAGCCTCGCTTCTTCCAGCAGCAATGTCTTCACATCGGCAACGACAAGGCGAGGATCGAGCGTGCCGGAACTGTAGATGTTACGGATCCGGCCTTCCCGGTCGATCAAAAACACTCGAAGAGTGTGGTAAAGCAGGCCCTGCGGATCCGATGCGTTGGCCTCGTTTGTCCACGGCCTGGCCATACGCCGCGAGAATAGATTCCAGTTCGCGCGTGCGACTTCGCCGTAGCGAACCGCCATTCGCAGCCCGCTTTTTCTTCGAGAAACTTTTCTGAATAGGCTGCGAGACGTTGCGGCGTATCGTAATCGGGATCAAAGCTCATACTGACCAGGCGCATGTTTTTCGCCAGTGTCGGGTCGTCAACGCTGAGCAAAGTGAAGCTGGTTCAGGACGCCGGCCGCATACGGACACGCTTTCATCGCCGCGCATCGAGTGTAGATGAAGCTCAACACAGTGATCCGACCGTGGGTCAGGTCACGCAGGTTTAACGGTTTGCCATTCGAATCGAAGATTGCGCCATCGGCGGCGGCTTTTACGACACCGGCAGGCTGTAACTGCCCGGGCACTGGTGGATCGTAATCATAGTCGCTGTCGCGCGGAAGATCGGCTGCGCTCGTTAGACTTACGCTGAGCAAAACGAACGTGAGGGAAAGAAAGGTTTTTAACATCGAAACTTGCTCAATCCTTTGCTCCTCACCTCAATCCTCTCCTCTCGAGGAGAGGCGGGAAGATGCGGATACCGGTCGCGTTGTTAACGTCCGGTTCTATATCAGTTTTTGTTTGATGATCCCGCGCCATCCGGGTAGTCCGCGGTTCCGATCTAAGCTTCTCTCACATTAGTTGCTCGCGACAGTGGTGCGAGGTGCGCCAAGTTTCGTCGAGCCAAAAAGCATGTGATGCGGTCGACCCAGTTTCAGCGCGGTGAAATCGAGATCGAACGCCGGCTTCAGCTCTTTGCCGTCCCAGGTGTAACCGCGGAGGAACTGCTCGTTGTCGGCGCCTTTCTTGTCCCAGTTCGCCAGGAGCGAGCTGGTGAAATAGAGCCGTTTCCCGTCCCAGCTCTGCGACACCATGTTGACCTGCTTGCCCAATATGTTTCTCGTAAATCTGTTTCGGCTTTTGTGGATCCGAAACGTCGAAGACGCGGCATTTGCCGTCGCCGAAGCAATCGACAAAGAGCGTTTTGTCATCGGCGCTCAGGCTGATGTCGACCGGGAGAACGCCGCCTTTGACGTCACCGATCGGCGCAATCTCTTTGCCTGCCATTCGCCGCGATCGTCCGCGTAAACGCAGCCAAAGCTTCGATCCCAGCGCGGTGGCGGTGAAAGCGTAGTTGTGCTTGTCACCCCAGGCCCAGCGGATTTCGAGCGGCGCGCCCGGCACCTGGAAAACTTTCTTCGGCTGGCGGGTATGGAAATCCCACATCACCATGGTGCCGCCGAAATGTTTCATGGCCTCGGGATCGGCCGTCAATTTGCCGAAGTCCCTCATGTAGTTGTTCAAGCCGGTGAATGACGAAGTGAGCAGCGCGTTCTTGCGCGGCAACACGCGCGCGTCATAACCGTAGCCGTCCGCGAACTTCGCGTCCGCCGCGCCGCGCGCGTCATCCTTTGTCGGCAGCCAGTGGGTCGCGATGTAGTTGCCGTCGTTGCCGTATTCGACCAGCGCCGTCCGGCCGCCCTTATCTTTCGCGTTCGAGAGACACGGAATAAGCACGCGCCCCGGCAACGCATACGCACCATGCGGTCCGATGGCGCCGCCGGTGGTCTTCGTCGAAATTGTCGATCGTCTTTACGTATCGCGGCTTCGCCGGATCGGTGTGCACGTCGAAGATAAACATCGCGGCTGGTGTCGAGACCGGCGAGCCAGAGTTGGCGCCGGTCGTCAGTGAATCCGCCGTGGTGCGCTTCGTTGCGGCCATCGACGGAAGAGGCTGTTGATGACCTTGCCGTAGTTAGGCGAGCCGGGCTTTACATCGACGGTGACAAGTTTGTCCGCGCCATCGCCCAAACCTTCGACGCCGAGCGTCCAAACGTAGACGAACTCTTCCTGCCCCTCTCGATACGGGCAAGGTAAGGTGAAGAGCACGTTTCATCAGCGCGGACAACGCGCGGGCTGAAAGTGACAGTAAGCGCTATTACGCCGGCGAAGATCGCAAGCGAAGACTTATCAATGTGTAAGTGATTAATAATCGGTCTTTTCATTTTCGTGGGGTTCATGATTTGGAATAGATTTCTGCTCCGGCTTCCGTGAATTCACGAGCTTTCTGTTCCATTCCAGCTTTCATTGGCGTCGGCCTCAGTTATTTTCATCGAACAAGAAATGGGGACCACACATCGGATCCTCTTACGCCGGAGCTACGGCGGGACAAGGAAAGTTGCGGAATCGCTCACGGCTTTCGCGTAAATCTCCGAGCCGGCGTGTTGGAACTCTCCGCTTTTTCCCGCAAGGCCTTGCTCGACGCGCCTGCTCATCTGATCCTCATCTTGCGCAGCATATTTTCTAACGTCTTCCGTTATTTTCATGCTGCAGAAGTGAGGTCCGCACATCGAGCAGAAGTGCGCGGTCTTCGCGCCTTCTTGCGGCAAGCGTCTCGTCGTGAAACTCGCGCGCGGTCTCGGGATCGAGCGAGAGATTGAATTGATCTTCCCAACGAAATTCGAAGCGCGCTTTGCTGATGGCGTTGTCGCGGTATTGCGCGCCGGGATGGCCTTTGGCCAAATCGGCGGCGTGCGCGGCGATCTTGTAGGCGATGACGCCGTCTTTGACGTCTTTCTTGTTCGGCAAACCGAGATGTTCTTTCGGCGTGACGTAACAAAGCATGGCGCAGCCGTACCCAGCCGATCATGGCCGCGCCGATCGCGCTGGTGATGTGATCGTAGCCGGGCGCGATGTCGGTGGTGAGCGGGCCGAGAGTGTAGAACGGCGCTTCGTCGCACCACTCGAGTTGTTTCTCCATGTTCTCCTTGATCATGTGCATGGGAATGTGGCCCGGGCCTTCGTTCATCACTTGCACGTGCTGCGCCCAGGCGCGCTGGGTCAGCTCGCCTTGCGTGTATAAGCTCGGCGAACTGCGCTTCGTCGTTTGCGTCGGCAATACGAGCCCGGCCGCAGACCGTCGCCGATGGAAAAGCTGACGTCGTACGCGGCCATGATCTCGCAGATCTCGTCCCAATGGGTGTAGAGAAAACTTTCCTGATGATGCGCGAGACACCATTTGGCCATGATCGATCCCTCCGCTGGAAACAATCCCGGTGGCGCGTTTAGCCGTTAATGGGATGTAGCGTAAGAGCACACCGGCGTGGACGGTGAAGTAATCGACCCCCTGCTCCGCCTGTTCGATGAGCGTGTCGCGATAAATTTCCCAGGTCAGTTCCTCGGCGCGGCCGCCGACTTTTTCGAGCGCCTGATAAATCGGCACGGTGCCGATGGGCACGGGCGAGTTGCGAATGATCCATTCGCGCGTGGCGTGAATGTTTTTGCCGGTGCTGAGGTCCATCACGGTGTCGGCGCCCCATTTCGTCGCCCAGCGCATCTTCTCGACTTCTTCCTCGATCGACGACGCGACGGCGCTGTTGCCGATGTTGGCGTTGATCTTTACCAGGAAATTGCGGCCGATGATCATCGGCTCGGACTCCGGGTGATTGATGTTCGCCGGGATGATGGCGCGGCCGCGCGCGACCTCGCGCCTGCACAAATTCGGGTGTTATCTCGTGCGGGATCGCTGCGCGCCAAAAGATTCGCCGGCGATGTTGCTGACGGAGATCGTTCCTGTTGTAGCCGCTGCCGTCGGCTGCGGCATCGCGGTCAGCGACCGCGGCTACAGACAGACGAATTCGCGTGGCCAAGATTTTCGCGAATCGCGATGAACTCCATCTCGGGCGTAATGATTCCCTGGCGCGCATAGTAGAGCTGCGTGATGGGATGGCCAGCGGATGCGCGAAGAGGTTTTCGCGTTGCCGATTGCGGCGCACTTCCGGTCGTAGCCGCTGACGCTGCTGCGGCTCGATCTGAGTTGTTATCATTTCCGCGGTCGGCGGTGCGAGGCGCACTGCCAGTTGCGGCTACAGCCCGCTGCTTTTCCGAAAGATATCCGTCGTCACTGCGGCCTAACGACTCGTCCTTCGATCTCGTCCACATCTCCGCGCTTCAGGATCCAATCGCGGCGCAAGGGCGGAAGCCCTTGCTGGGTCACAGCGTCACGCTTGGATCGCCCCATGGGCCGCTCGTGTCGTAAACGCGTACGGGTTCGTTTACTTCGGTCTCGCCGTTCATCGACTTCGTCGGCGCGAGCGAGATTTCTCGAAATGGGACGTGAACGGCCCGATGCAATTTTCCTCCGACGTAAATCTTTTGCGAATTGAAACTCGTAGCTCGCCGCCGTTGGCTCGCGGTTTCGTGCAGATCCGTTCACCGTTCGCGAGATTGCCGGGAGTCAGCGACCTCCGGCTACAGCTAAGCTGCGTCGATTTATGTCCATTGTCGTGATCATAAAACAGAGAAGCCATGCGCGGTCGCGCATGGCTGAGTTGCCAGTCCGGCAATCGGGCCCTCGCTCCCTTCGACGGCATTACCCGCATCAGGTTCAGGGGTCTGTCGCCAGGCCGACACTCTCAGCCATTGCGGCTCCCCGCAGTATTGCTTCTCGGTCAGAATAGGACTCGCACAAGCGAAGTCAATTCAACTGTAGTGGTCCGCGCAAGGCGGATGTGCGCTGCCAACGCGTTGAGGACAACGCGTTCCACCTGATGACGATGCTGACGAGACTTTATCCGGCGGGCGATGTCTGTGGCGCCACCTTCATGTCGGTGTGAAAGATGCCCACCCATTGGCCGTTAGCGGTGTGCCAGACCGAGCCAACATTATAGGTTCCGGAAACGTCCTTGCCGTCCGCCGTCGCCTCGATTTTGGCCTTATACGTAATGATGGCAGTCTTCTTATTCGGAAACACGACGTTGAAATCGCTCAAGTCGAACGATTTCATTTCTGTCTTTGACATCGCATCCAGCTCCTGCTGCAGGTTGTGCATTCCGTCGGCGTATACGGTGACAAGGTCCGTAGAAAGAAGCTTCTTGAACTCATCCGCTTTCTTGTCTTTGAACGCCTGCCAGGCCGCTTTTTCCTTGGAGATAATCGCCTCCTTGTCGTCGGGTGCGGCGAATGAAATCGCGATCGTCGCGAGTAGCGCCGTCATAATGTAGGTAATCAGTTTCTTCATGAGGTTGATCCTTTCGTTAGGGTTGAATGCCAAGATTAGCCTGCTGCGCGCGAGCAGAGTCAAGGTCAATCAGTAGATCGGTGCCGTTAGCGCTACGAAATCAGATTCCTGTCGCGACGCCCCAGGCTGCATTGAGACAGCGCCTTTGGCGGCAAACGGATAGAGACGCCTCAGCTCAAGGAACAATCGGGGCGGACTCGAGAGACGCTCTCGGAGTTGAGGTTCTGCTGCGCTGGAAGAAACTTCGACTTGCCAACGAGCTCCATCAGACTTGTGTCTGCTTCCTTCAATTCCGCATCCGGAACAACGAAATCAGTCGGCGATGACTTTATTTGTTTTCGATAATCCGCGACGAGCAACGGCGGCTGCTTCTTGATTCCAAGGGCCCGATAACTCTCGATCCCAACGCCGATGGCGTGCGCGAGCCTTGCGCGCCAGTCTTTTGCGCGATCAACTTGCACTCGCCATTTTCTGTCAGAAAACCGCCTTCGATTAGCACAGCCGGAACTTTCGTAAGACGAAGCACAGCAAACCGCGCGCGCTTGATGCCCCGGTCGAACTCGGGGAGGTGACCGAGCAGGGAATGATAGATGCACGCCGAGAGCGCCATGCTTTGCGCATCAACGGTGCTGCCGGGTTGCGTGCTGAGAGCACTCGGAGCTACCGCGCTGTCGGATGTGGACGGCGCTCCGCGTGGGGTAAACGAAAAATTTCAAATCCTGTGGCATTCGGATCGTCATTCGTCCCATTGAAATGAATGCTGACGAAAATCGAATCGCGCGCAGCGTTGGCGATCTGTGCGCGAACTTCCAACGGCACAAAGTAATCGCCCTCGCGCGTCATGATCACGCGCAATCCTTTTGCCTGCAACAACGGGCGCAGCTTTCGCGCCACATCCAGCGCAAAATCTTTCTCGTAACCATAACGGCTCACCTGGCCCCTGTCGTAGCCGCCATGTCCTGGATCCAGAACGACAGTCTGAACCTTGCCAACGTTTTGAACACGATGCGGTCGCACCAGTGGTTCAATGGTCTTGGCCACGTCTGTGCGGGAAACCAGATATTTTCCATCCTGTTCGATAACAGGAAAGCACAACCAGCTGCGCGCGCCGTTGATCATGACCTCGCGGCTGCCACTGACAAATTCCAGCGGATTCTTCACCGTCTCGAATTCCACTTTCTCGCCGGACGCGGCCATGCCTGCCGGCAATCCGTAAAACTGCGAGATGTTGTCGACGCTCAGGTAGTCGCTGCCACGTAAGCTTTGATAATCTTCCAATTATCCGCGGCATATGCTGCTTTTGTGATATCGCGATGGCACTGGCCAGGAACGCAACCGCGAACCAACGTTTCACTGGGAGGACCATGCCTGCGCAATTAGTATCGAAAACCAGTTCAATCTCAAATGAGCTGGGACCAGCATTTTCGCTTCTCCCCTTCGAGAAGCGGCTAGAGGACTAGGTGAGGGCTCGAAGCCGACGTGCCAGATAGCCGAGCAAACCCTCACTCCTCCTCTCCTCGCAAAGGCGAGGCGACCCACATGCCCGCCGATCTATCTGCTCAACATTGAAACTGACAATTGACTTGCCATGTTTTTCGTCGCTAAAGACCGGAAATGTTTTTATCTCCCCAACGTACTACCTGCTTTCGGATCACATTGCTCCTGATTGGTTCGACGCTACTGTTCGCGATCCCCGCTCGCGCCGCTCACAGGCTCCGCGAAATGTTGTGTCTGGCGTGTGACTAATGCGAAGGCGCCATTTTACCTGGTGGGCTCGATCCATGCGCTCAGTAAAAGGATTATCCGCTCCCGGCGCCGTACGAAATCGCATTAAGAGACAGCAGAGCGTCTCCTGCTCGAATTCGATCCAAACCGGCATGTCGAATTCGAAAAGAAATTTGAGGCGGCCGGCAAATATCCTCGGGGACAGGATATCCGTTCAAAGATTGATCCGGAACTTTTGGCCTGGCTTCGCCAGAATGTTATGGCCTGTCAAGCCGGACGATCGCCGGGCAAGACGGGAACGCGGTGGGAATTTCGACAGCGAGTTCGCCTATAAGCCCTGGTGGATCGCACAGCATCTCGTCGGACCTGCGACGTACAGCAAAAGTTCGCTCTCGCACGGTCTGGACAATTACTTTGTGGACCGCGCGACAAGAGAGAAAAAGAAATCGCCGGTCTGGAATCGGTGGACGAGCACGTGGCAGTCATGGGCGGGTTGTGCCGATCGCGATAGCGAATTCATTCTGCGTGACGCGCTCGACCAGCCCGGGAATGCTGAAAGGAATTCAGCCGGATGTGCAAGGCCTGGCGTAAAGGCAATACCGATGCGCTTTGGGCAGGTGACAGCCGGTTGCGCAAACAGGCCCCTGGATCGCGGCGCGTTTTGTCGATAACCGTAACGTCAAATGGATTCCACGGATCGAAGCGGAACTGAAAACCGGTAAGCCGACGGCGATTGTCGCCGGCGCATTGCACTTCTCCGGGTCCAAATAGCGTCATCAAACTGCTGGAGAAGCGCGGCTTACAAGATCGAACAGCTGTAGCGCACGCAAGAACGGCTCTAGGACGGTAGCGCGCTGCGATTCCACCTCACCGGTCCGCACTGCGAGATCCACCTGTCCGCTGCCAGGGAGGTGCAGGTGGGTTTGTTTCTTCGCCTGCGTTACCCTGCGCGCCGGACTAATGTCTCGTAAAGCGCTTTCGGTCTTTTGCGCGATTGACGCCCAACTAAAGTGTTCTTCCACACGTTTGCGTCCTGCCTTGCCGAATCTTTCACGCAGTTGTCGATCTTTCATTAGCTGATTGATGCGCTCGGCAAGATCTCGCGCGAATTTCTCCGGGTTTGTCGGCTCGAACGACCCTTCCTTCGTTTGTTCGAGTGGAACCAGAAATCCGGTCTCGCCATCGACAACGACCTCTTTGATTCCGCCGACGGCGCTCGCAACCACCGCGGTTTCGCACGCCATTGCCTCAAGATTAATGATGCCAAACGGTTCGTAGATCGAAGGACAAACAGAACACGGCTGCGTGGGAATAAAGTTCGCGCGTAGCCGTCTGATCCACCATTTCATTGATCCAGATGACTCCAGGCCGCTGTGCTTTCGCGCGCTCCACTGCGGTTTTCATTTCCTTCGCCATCTGCGGCGTATCGGGCGCAGCCGCGCAAAGAACGATTTGAAAACCGGGATCCATGAATTGGATTGCGCGCAGCAGGTGTTGGAATCCTTTCTGGCGGGTAATCCGACCGACAAACAGCAGATACGGATTATCTGGATCGATGCCATATCGCTTTAGCGCGGCGGTGGAATCGACCTTCCGATATTGATCCAGGTCGATTCCGTTGTGGATCACATGCACTCGCGTCCGGATCCACATCGAACAATCGCTCGATGTCGCCTTTGGTCTCGCGCGAGACGGCAATGATCGCGTCCGCCATCTCCAGCGCAGTCTTCTCAACCCAAAGCGAGAAATCGTAACCACCAGCGAGTTGTCTCGCGCTTCCAGGGTCGAAGCGGTTCGAGCGAGTGAACCGTGATCACCAGCGGAATTCCATAATTCTTTTCGCTAAAATCCCTCCGAAATGGCTGTACCACGTGTGACAATGCACCAGATCGGCATCGATGTTGGTTGTGTTGAAATCGGGCATCGCCGCACTGCGCCGAAAACAGAGCGCAAGGGTTTCGGGCAAGTGAAATTGCTCGTATCAATTTCGTAGCCGGTGACCTTGAGATTGTCTTCTTCAAGACGCTGATCGCCAAAGCAACGAACTTCCACCGGCATCGTCTTCGCCAGTTCACGCGTAAGAAAGCCGACGTGAACGCCTGCGCCGCCGTAAATGTGCGGCGGATATTCATTTGTGAGAAACAGAACTTTCACGAACGTCCTAACTCGTTGTAGCGGCGCTTGTGTCAAGCGCCGAATCGAGCACAGGCGTTCGCCGCGGCGAACGCCTCTACACCTCAGCTAGCGTTGCACTTTCAGCAGCAGCACCGGCACCTCCACTTCGTGGCGCACTTTGTCGACTGTCGCTCCGTAAAGTATGTCGCTGATGAAACGGTGGCCGTGCGTGGTCATCGCGATGAGATCGACATTTTTCTCCCGCGCGAGTTTAATGATCTCGTCGGAGGGCTCGCCAAGCGCGCAGGACAGCATCGCAGGAAAAACCTTCTGCGGTCAGTTCACGGCTGCGTTTTTCCAGATAAAGGCGGTCCTGTTTCATCTCTTCGCTTTCGGCGAGCTTGAGCTGATCGAAATTGCGCGCCACCCAGCCATCGGCCACATGAACGAGGAGCAGTTTCGCGCCAGCCATCCGTGCAAGAGACTTGATGTGGGTGAGAATGGTCTCATCGGCTGGGCTGTTCTCGAGCGGAATGAGGATATGCTGGTACATTTCAAAAACGACGAATGACGAATGATGAATGACGAAAAGGCGATCGAGAGCATTTGGTCATTTGGTTATTTGTCATCCCCTTTGACATTCGTCATTCGAGCTTCGATTTTTATTCGGGCATCGGCAAACCGATGAACCCATAGAATGCTTTACGAACCGCGTCTGGCATAAAGATATCGAAGAGCAGCTTCACGTTAAGCACAATGATAATGCCGGCTGCCGTCCAGCCCAGAATTTTCACCCAGAGACGGTTGGCAAACTCGCCCATTTTCGCCTTTTCCCCGTAAACCGCATCAAAGGCCAAACGGCAAAACCGAGCTGCATGCTCAATACGACCTGACTGGCAACGAGCAATTCCGTGGTCTTGCCTTCACCGAAAATACCGATGATGAGCACCGCGGGAATGATGGCGATGAGTCGCGTAATCAACCGGCGCAGCCACGGGGTGATGCGAAAATTCAAAAAACCTTCCATCACAATCTGGCCGGCGAGCGTGCCAGTCAGGGTCGAGTTCTGTCCGGAAGCGAGCAGGGCCACCGCGAAAAGGGCACTGGCCACGCCGACGCCCAGCAGCGGGCTGAGCAATTTATAGGCATCCTGAATTTCCGCGACGTCCTGGTGCCCCGACCAATGGAAAACCGCGGCTGCCAGTATCAAGATCGCGCTGTTGATGAACAAAGCGAACATGAGCGCCGCGCTGGAGTCGATGGTGGCGAACTTGACCGCCTCGCGCCTGCCCTCCGGCGTCTGCTCGAACTTGCGCGTCTGCACGATGGACGAGTGCAGGTAAAGATTATGCGGCATCACGGTCGCGCCAAGAATGCCGATGCTGACGTAAAGCATTCCCTGATTTGCGACGATGCCTGGATTGGGAATAAACCCGAGGAGGATACCGGTCGGGCTGGGCTTGGAAAAGATCAGTTCAGCGGCAAAACAACCTCCGATGGTGGCGATAAGAGTGATGACAATAGCCTCGACATAACGAAAGCCTTTGGTTTGCAGATACAACACCAGCGAGCACATCGGACGCGGTAATGATGCAACCCCACACCAGCGGAATTCCGAAGAGAAGTTGCAGCCCGATGGCCGAGCCGACAACCTCCGCCAAATCGCAAGCAGCGATGGCGAGCTCGCAAAGAACCCAGAGAAACCAGACGGTCGGTGTCGAGTAGTGATCGCGACAGGCCTGGGCAAGGTCGCGGCCCGTGACCACCCCGAGTTTGATGCACAAATGCTGGAGCAGGATGGCCATCAAATTGGAGATCATGATGACAGCCAGAAGCGAGTAACCAAACCGGGCCCCGCCAGCCAGATCGGTGGCCCAGTTGCCCGGATCCATGTAGCCGACCGCCACGAGAAATCCCGGGCCGGAGAAAGCCGCCAGCTTCCGCCAAAATGAAGCCGTCGTCGGAACGGCGATGCTGCGGTGGACTTCCGGCAGGAAACCTCGCCGGCCGTTCTCCGCCAGGCTACATGAGGTTTTGCTGCAATTGTGCCGTCGCGTTGCGTCATCACTTTCCCAGCCGTTTCATTTTCGAGACCTTCACTAATAAGTAAGTTTGGTCTCGGAAATTAGTTTGACCTAATTTAGTTGTATAACAATATGATTCTGTCAATCATCAATTATTTATCTGTTTGACTATTTCATCGTGAATCCTATTCTTCGGAGCATGCGCCGCAAGAAGACGTCCTACTCCGCGCTCGGCAGTTCCACCGCGGTCGAGGATTACCTGGAACGCATCCTCGAACTGATTAACTCCAAGGCTACGCCCGCGTGGTGGACATCGCGGCCGCGCTTGAAAATTTCACAGGCGAGCGTGACCAACATGGTCCAGAGACTGGACACCGAGGGCCTGTTAAAATACGAAAAATATCGCGGACTTATTTTGACGGCCACTGGCAAGAGCCTGGCGCATAAGATCGCCCAACGACACAAACTTCTGACTGATTTTCTGGGGCTGCTCGGCCTCGACGATCGCGTCATCTATCACGACGTAGAGGGAATGGAGCATCATATTAGCGCTCCTACTCTGCGCGCAATCGAAGCTCTCACAGCTCAGCTGCGGCGCCGGCCGGCGTTGCTGGCGGAATTGCAAGCCGCAATTCGCGTAGGCACAGCCATGAGAAGGAAGAAAATCTCATCGCGTCGGGCTGCAATTCCTGTTCGGGCGCTCGATTTCGTGATGTATAACACCGAAAAACATCCGCCGGGCCCGTGCATTCTATCAGAAGCTTTTTGGTCTCAAACGCGGGCAGGAGTGGAATGATTTCTGGAGTGAGTTCGCCACCGAACCGTTGACGCTCTGTCTTAACGGCACGGGACATAAACGCCATCCCGAATGGGACTGGAGCGGGCCGGCGTGCGTTGCGCTCGCGGTCGACGACGTTCGGACTGCAATCGACATTTGCCGCAGACACCGCGTCAAAATTCTCATCGAGCCAGTCGAGACGCGGGTATGCTGGATGGCATGGATTGCGGATCCGGATGGCAACCGGATTTGCCTCCATTCGCGCAAAGACGGAACGGCGGGATAAGGGCTACGCTTTGCCAGACGCAGGCACCGTCACGGGAGCGCTGCTGCTCAATTTTTAAAATGAAGCTGATTCACGCGGCGACCGTCGCTTTGAGAAACTGTAACGAGATAGTTATCGATCTTGACCTGCTCGCCCTGCTTCGGCAGGTGACCAAGCAGATGCGTGACGTAACCGCCGATGGTGCTCACGTCCGCGCTCTCCAATTCTAGTTTGGCGAGCTCGTTCAACTCGTAAAGACCCAGCGCGCCGTCCACAGTGAATTCGTTTGCGTTGATCTTGCGAAACTCTTCCTTTTCGACATCGAACTCGTCCTGGATATCACCGACCAACTCCTCGAGCACGTTCTCCAGGGTTACCATGCCGACCGTTCCGCCAAATTCATCCACCACCAGGGCCAGATGTGCGTGCTTGCTCAGGAATAACTTGAGCAATTTCTCCAGCGGCATCATCTCCGGGATGGGAATTAAATCGCGTTTGATCTTCAACAGATCGGGATGCTCCGCGCGCATCATGGTGAGCAGTTCCTTGATGTGGATCAGGCCGACCGTGTTATCGAGATTCTCGCGACACAGCGGAAACCGCGTGTGCCGGGACTCAATTGCCTTTTCACATTGGCTTCGAAACCGTCTTCCAGATTGAAGTAAACGATTTCTCCGCGCGGCGTCATGATGTCGCGCACCACGCGGTCACGCAGATCCAGCACATTAAAGACAAGCTCGCGACCAAGAGGCGTGACCTCGGCGGATTTTTCGCTTTCACGAACGATCAATCGCAGTTCTTCCTCGCTATGGGCCAATTCTCCTTCGGCGATGGGTTCCACACGAATCACGCGACGCAGCACCCAGTTGCTCGCAGCGTTTAGGAACCCGATCGCGGGTTTAAAGATTGCGTAAAACCATCGCAACGGCGCACTCACAAATAGCGCCGCAGCCATGGATTTGCGGATGGCGAGAATTTTGGGGCTTGTTCCCCAGCACGATGTGCAAAAACGTGATGGCTGAAAATGCCAGCGCAAAGGAAATCGATTTGATTACCGGCACGGATTCGATTCCTGCCAAAGCGAAAAACGGTTGGAGCATTCGCGCCAGGAAAGGTTCCCCCAGCCAACCAAGCCCCAGGCTCGCCGCAGTAATTCCGACCTGGCAGGCAGAAAGATAGGCGTTCAGATTGTCCTTAATCTGTTTCACGAAGACTGCTCGCTTCACGCCTTCATCAGCCAGCGTCTTGATTTGGCTGTCGCGGATTTTGACCAGTGCAAATTCGGCAACGACAAAGAATCCGTTGAGCAATACCAACGCGGCAACGGTCACCAGTTTGGCGATTAGGACGATCAACGGGTCCCAATGCCTCGCTACTACATCAGCAATGGGCGCCAGGAGAAATAATGAGGGAAGTTCATCCAGTAGATTTGCGCAGCAGCCGGTTTGTGACCGGCCGATTCACGCGCCGCACAGCGGCGCGCCTACGCTAGAAAATTTACCAGCTCGACTTGGTTACGCCAGGAATCAAGCCTTGCGAAGCCAGCTCACGGAACGTCAAGCGCGATATCTTGAACCGGCGAATAAAAGCACGCCGGCGCCCGGTCACTTCGCATCGGTTCACTACACGGGTCGGACTGGCGTCACGCGGCAATTGGCAAAGGCCGGCATAGTCCTTTTTCGCCTTCAACTCCGCGCGCAACGCGGCGTAGCTCTTCACCGTCGCGCGTTTGCGCTCATTGCGATTGATCCAGGAAGTCTTGGCCATAAAGAGTGCTGACTATAATGCCAGCGCCGTGATTTGCAACAGGACTCCAGTTCAGGGCCAGATTACACCCAAGGCGCTTGTTCGTCGTCGTTGCTTAACCAGCGCGCTGGTCGACCCGGCGGCCACTGGATGAAGCGGAAGCCCGCTTTTGCTTGACGTGATTGCGTCCGGTTCAGGCTGTCCTGCAACACCTTAACCAAGATCGACAACGTTAGTTGGCGCGGGCGGCGTCGGCGCTTTGGCCGCGATCTCTCGGTTCTGCGCTTTCTGCTCGATGATCTCCATCAAGGCCGTCCGGTATTCGTCCCGGTATTTTCCGGCTCCCACGAAACCGCCATGCTGTCGATGAGCGCCTGCGCCATCTTCAATTCTTTATCGCTCACGGCTGTAGCCGAACCATTCTTCAAAACTTCGGTGCTCAATATTTCGCTGGCGAAGTGCATCAACTCCAGAATCAAGAACAACCCATCCGGTTTGACCGCGGCCAGATGTTCTCGGTTGCTGATCACGACCTTGGCAATGCCGATCTTGCCTGTCCCGCCAAGCGCCTTATGCAAAACTGCGTAGGCCTTTTCCCCACCCTTTTGCGGCTCGAGGAAATATGGTTTGTAGAAAAACTTCGGATCGACCTGTTCCAAATCCACGAAGTCGGTAATATCGATGGAATGTGTGGACTCGATTCGCACCTTCTCGAAGTCCTCGTCCTTCATTACAACATAACGGCCCCGCTCATACTCGAAGCCCTTCACGATTTGGTCGGCTGGAACTTCCTTTGAGTCTGCCTCAGCCACCTTCTTGTATCTGATAGGACTGAGATCGCTGGAACGAAGCTGGCGGAAACTAATCTTCTCCTCGCGCGTGGCTGGATAAACCGCCACGGGAATATAAACCAGCCCGAAGCTGATACTGCCTTTCCAGGTAGGACGCATGGATAGGAAACCCTTTTCCACAGTAGCTTGAGCCTGTCAACCTCCGAGCCCCTTGTGTCCAGCCTAACGGAATTTGCCTTGAAACTTCGGGAAACGGCCTGATGTTGAAACCTAGCGCATGAGCCTTATCGCCAGTTTCATGAATTTGGCAGGGCCGGACCTGATCGTCATCCTGCTGATTGTCCTGGTCTTGTTCGGAGCGAAGAAGTTGCCGGAACTTGCCCGTGGAATGGGCCAGGCGGTGAAGGAGTTTCAAAAGCAAAGGACGAATTCAGCGACGAACTGCATAAGGCTGGAAAGCCTGAGACTGAAACCGCCAAGTCTGACGTGAAACCGGCGCAATCGACTGTGCCCCGAAGCGAGAGCCAACCTGCGAGCACCGACGGCAAAGCCGATCAAGCGTAAGGAATCGTCGTCGCCAGCGTAAAGCGACGCGAGGACGCGTCCGCACTCCCAAAGCTTCCGCGAAACAGAGCGGATGTCTTCCACGATTTTCGCACGAAGTGCTTTCGAACGCGATGAGTCCTCGCATCGCTTTAGGGACTATTCGTAGATTAAATCGGATCGGGCTCCTACACGTTTGACCAAACGCGCGATTTACGGCAAGATCGCGCCTCGTTTATGACTGAACCCGATTTACGCGCTCGTATCAAAGAGATGCTTGTAAAAATTTGATGCTGCAAGTTACTCCGGAGCAGATCGGAGACGATCTTCCACTTTTCGGAGCCAACGGGCTCGGTTTGGATTCCATCGATGCGCTCGAGCTGGTGGTGAGCATGGAGAAAACGTTCGGGGTCGGTGTGCCAAGCTCGGAAGTCGCTGGCAAAGCGCTTCAAACCGTAAACACAATCCACGATTACATTCTCGAAAAACGGAGCGCGGCTGCGTAAATTGCGGTGACGGCAGCCGTTGCCGATTCCACGTGAACATTCTCTACGTAGAGCAGCCGCAGCTGGGGCGGCCAGGAGTATCGCACGTGTCTCGAGATCAATTGGCTGAACGCTCATGGGCATCAGGCATGGCTCGTCTGCAATCCGGATAGTCAGGTACACTCAAAGCCTCTGAACTCGGCACTCGCCTTGTGACCATGCCGCTCGGTAGTCGGGTTGATCTGTTTTCCTCATGGCGCCTCTGGCGATTTTGCCGGCGAAACCGGCATCGATCTGCTCAAGACCTACAGCTCAAAAGATCACTGGCTTTGTCTGCCGCTCTATTTTTGCGGGATTCCACTTAGCCGGGCGCGCTGCATCACCGATCCAATCGGAAGCAAGGGACGCGCATTTGTCTTCAAGCACGGCTGTTCGAACATTGTGGCCGACGCGTCGGTGATTAAACGCGAACTCGTCCAGGAACACGGCGTTGATCCTGCGAAAATTGAAGTCATTGGTTCAGCTGTCGATTTGGAAAAATTCAAGCCGCCGCGCGATCGGAATGAAATTCCGTCGTGAAATCGGCGTCGGCGCAGACACTCCGCTCATTGGAAATGTCGGAATGATCCGGCCGGATAAAGGTCAGCTCATCCTCGTTGAAGCAGCCCTTTTGTTTTGGCAGAACGGCCTGATGCGCGTTTCGTCGTCGTTGGTCAGGGCACCGGCATCCTAAAACGCGGTATCAATGTAAGAAACGCAATCGACCGCGGCGGACTCGCCGACAAGATCATTATGGCCGGATATCGGTGGGACACGCCCGATATTTATGCCGCCTGCGACATGATTGTGATCGCTTCACTGCGGACTGAAGCTTCTCCGATCGTGTTGCGCGAAGCCTTTGCCAGCGGACGTCCCGTCATCGCGACAAAGGTGGGCGATATTCCGGAAATCATTGAGGATCGGCAAAACGGCCTGCTCATTGAGCCGGGAGACAGCAAGGCGCTCGCAGCCGCGATTCTGGAATTTATTCGCGATCCAAACCTGGCGGCGCACTGTGCAACGAACGGCCTCCGGTATGCCAGAGAGCATTTTTCATTCGATGAAATGATGAAAGCAAAGCTTCGAGCCGACATCGCCCTGTGTAGGAAAGCGTGCATGGATCACGAGAGCGTCTGTCGGCGCGATGTCGTCGCCGCCAGGAAGCTTGTTCTCGATCGGAAGCTCTCACGCAGTTGAAGAGGAATTGATCGCATCGATCAACTGACGGAATCGGCCGAAGTTATTGCGAAAAGGCGTAAGGATCAGCCGAGAGCAAGTCCCAAATCGCAGGCTCATTTTTTCCTGGGGCAACGCCGTGGCCTGAACGATTTCGCCCTTACGCAGTATGTCGGCGAATTGCTTGTTAAGATCGACGATCGCGTTTTTCGACAAGCGATCGTTCATCCGAATTACAAATCGATCCCCTACCCAGCGCGCTGAATGATAGATTTTGTAGAAATGCAAAATCTCTGCGACCGCTTCCCGAACAGTCCGTGTGATTTTGAAGAAGGAAAGATCTTCCTCTGAGATCAAGCCGCGTTTAAGGAGGCGGTCGGTAATAAACTCCATCCACAGTTCCCAATAATTTCCTCGTGGCCGATTCAGCAACACCACAGGAATGATCCGGGCTTTGCCGGTTTGCATCAGCGTGAGCACTTCAAATGTTTCATCAAGTGTGCCGAAGCCTCCGGGAAACATTGCGAACGCGTGCGCCTCCTTCACGAAATTCAGTTTACGCGTGAAGAAATAATTGAGCGTAATCAGTTTGGGATCGCCTTTGATGAATTCGTTGGCTTGCTGCTCGGATGGGAGACGAATGTTAAGACCGAAACTGTGCGCGCGGCCTGCGCCCGCCTGCGCCGCTCCCATGATTCCATCGCCGCCACCGGTGACCACCATAAAATCGTGCACCACCATCTCACGCGCGAATTCCTTCGCGACGTCGTACTACCGGTGAATCGACTGGAGTGCGGGCCGATCCAAAAACGGCGACTTTGCGCAAATGCTGAAATGGCGCGAAGACTTTCGCCGCATTGCGCATTTCTTTTATCGAACGATTGATCAACTTGAGATCCGCCACGCTCATGTGATCGCGGGCTATCTTCAGCGCGGTCACGATCATTTCCTCGATCAGTTCGGGAGATTCGCTGGCGTCCCAATCGCGAACCAATTGGCGCACGCGGGCATCGAACGGCGGATCAACGCTCCATTGTCGCCGCGTTGGCTGATCGTGAATTGCGCCCCCGGTGAAATCCTCCTCCATGATGAAAATGTATCCGCAGCGGCGCCAACTGCACGTTTGAGAATCCTGGCGACCCGCCTTCGGTCGCCGCGGCCTACTCCGGCGTGGCAAGGACGTTTGCAATCAGGACGAAATCAGGTCCTTCAAAATGTCGCGCATGTAACGGATGGGCAGCGAATAATGCCCGGCGTTATCAATGAACCGCGCTTTGCAGTTGGGCAATCGCTTTGCGACTTCTTCCGCCAGGTGAACTGAGAAAGCCCGGTCCTGCGTTCCATGCCAAAGGCGAACCGGAACGTGCACATCTTCGAGGACAAAATCCCCATGGCTGCGCATAAATCTGCGCGTCCGCCATTACGCCTTCGGCCGAGCCGCGCCAGGCGCGGCGCTGGCTTTCAAAGATGGCTTCGAACGCTGCTGAATCCCGCAGACTTTCAGCATCGCATGGTCGCAACATCAGCATCTTCAAAAGTAACGGCCGAAGGCGGACAGGCGGCCGCAATGCAAGAATCGGCCGCGCCATACAAAACAACCTCCGCAAGAGTTGCGGTCGCGATCGATGAAGCGCCAGCATCCAGCGGTAAAGTGGCAGCAACCCCTTGGCATCGTCGAGTTCGGCCATGGGAATCGCGCCGCCGACGATTGCAATTGCCCGGACCCGGTTCGGCATTGCTGTGGCCGTTGCGTATGCATAGGGGCGCCGCCGGAAATTGCGAGCATCCGAAATTCCCCGAATACCCAGATGGTCTAGAACTCCTTCTATAACGTGCGGCCAATCGCTCAATTTTCGATCGCGCTGCAGACTCGATCCGCTGATGCCCGGTCGGTCAGGTGAAATGATACGGACGCCAAGTTCGCGCGCCGGTTCGTCTGTAAGTCGCGCCATGGTGCATGAGCTCGGCCAGCCGTGACAAAATACCACCGGCACTCCATTTGCATCGCCGTATTCTTCGAAACGCAACGACAGCACCGCTCCGGTAGTTGAACCAAATCTTCCTTCGTCATACTTCAAAGAGTGGCCGGCCTTTTTTAGCGCTGGTATTGCAAGCCTCCAATCTGTAAGTGCACACTGTAGTGCGAACAGAGGCGCCGTGGCCTTTCGCATCTATTGGTTATGAATGATTACTCACAACCTGCCGCGGGAAAAATCTCGGTGCACGGCAACGGGCTGGGCGCACCGTCACCTGAGGAGGTGGAAAAACGCGCCAGGGAAATTGCGATGATCGATGAGCGCAACCCTGACGAATTTACCGAAGGCAGATTGGAGACAGGCTCGCCACGAATTGATGGGAGCGGAAAATAACACGCCGCCGGAAGAGACCCCGGACAATGCCGATCTTACGGAAGAGTGGAGTGTGGTCGCCAGCTCCAAGGGTCACCGACTGCCGCGTCCCGGTACCGAGGAAGAGGAAACGGTAGGCGAGCATTGCGTGATCGACGGTCTCGAGGAAGCGACTCACGACCAGATGCTCGAAGCGCGCCGAGAAGAACTCGAACAAGAGGGAGAAATTCTTTGAGTCCAGTTTCAGCCGAAGCCGCCACCGACACGGTGCGCGGCCAAACGATCTCATCTTCATCCAGGCTCAGCGCGTGTTGAACGCTTGCTTGCTCGTTTTCATCAAATCAGAGATTTCACCGACACGTCTGTGCGCGGGTCTCGAACCAGAAGATTGTGTCGTGCAATCGATGCCCGACGTAAGTCCGACAAAGTGGCACCTCGCGCATACGACGTGGTTTTTCGAAACGTTTATCCTCAAAAAGTTCAGTCCTGGTTATCGCTCCGAAATCCCGCAATACGCTTATCTGTTTAATTCATACTACAACGCCGCCGGTGACATGCACCGGCGCGATCTGCGCGGATTAATTTCGCGCCCGACGGTAGAGGCAGGCACAGCGTTATCGCGCATCGATCGATTCGCATATCGACGATCTGCTTTCCGACGCGGACGAAAAGCTGCTCGATGAAATCGAACCGATCCTCGTTCTCGGCTTTCATCATGAGCAACAACATCAGGAATTGCTCGTCACCGATATCAAACACGTGTTTGCGCAGAATCCGCTTTATCCTGTGTTTCGTGAGCGCGAAACTGGAGGGCGGAGCTCTGCGACGCCGGGCTCACAGAGTTCGCCCCTACCACTTTCGTCGATTTCGACGAAGCAACCGTTGAGATTGGCCATGACGGTCGCGGATTCGCCTATGACAACGAAGGAGCCGCGGCATCGAGCGCTGGTTCCCGCATTTTCGCTCGCTTCGCGGCCGGTAACAAACGGCGAGTACATCGCATTCATCGAAGACAATGGTTACACGCGCCCGGAATTCTGGCTGTCGCTCGGATGGATGACAGTGAACGAACAACGCTCGGCGGATGGCAGGCGCCGCTTTATTGGACGAAACACGATGGCGCCTGGTGGAACTTTCACTTTATCAGGGTTTCGCCCGATCGATGAATCCGAGCCTGTGACGCATGTGAGTTATTTCGAAGCCGACGCGTATGCGAACTGGGCGGGCGCGCGTCTGCCGACAGAGTTTGAATGGGAGCGCGCTGCGCTGGATTGCCCGATCGAAGGAAACTTTCGTCGAGGACGAAAAATTTCATCCACGCGCACTAGCCACCTCGGGAGACGATAAACGATCTTCACCAAATGTTTGGCGACGTTTGGGAATGGACGCGCAGCGCCTACTCGCCTTATCCAGGTTATCGCGCGGCGCCGGGCGCACTCGGCGAATACAACGGCAAGTTCATGTGCAACCAGTACGTTTTGCGCGGCGGTTCCTGCGCAACCTCGCGCAGTCACATTCGCCGAACCTATCGCAATTTCTTCCAACCGGAAAACGCTGGCAGTTTACAGGGATCAGACTCGCACGCGATCCACAATGAATCGGTAAGGCGCGACCGTCGGGCACGCGCCGAACGATAATGCCATAATGACTGCACACTCACTAACGGCCTTACAGCCTGCTTCTGCGGCTCCTCCGGCAACTTCTGATTTGCTGTCGGACGTGATCGCCGGCCTTTCTTCCGATCCACGCGCGCTCCCCTGCAAGTATTTCTACGATGAGCGCGGCGCGGCGTTGTTCCAGAAAATCTGCGAGCTGCCGGAGTATTACATCACCCGTACCGAGATCGATATTCTGAGTCGACATCGTGCCGAAATCGCGTCGCAACTTGGGCCAAATGTCGAGCTCATCGGGCTTGGCACTGGCGCCGGCACCAAGACGCGGATTCTCATCGAAGCGCTCGAAAAGCCCGCTGTTTATATCCCGGTCGATATCTCTGAGAAGCAACTGCGGAAATCGACTGCGTCTTTTCCAGAAAATTTTCCCCGACTTGGAAATTCTGCCCGTTTGCGCCGATTACCTGCAGCCCGTCGTGTTGCCTTCACCGCGTCACAAGCCGGCACGTAACGTTGTTTATTTTCCCGGATCAACCATCGGCAATTTCGAACCGAATGAAGCGCTGGAATTCTTGCGCCGCATTGCCAATGTTTGCGGGTCAATGGCGGAGGGCTGCTGATCGGCGTCGATTTGCAGAAGGATCAAAGTGTGATCGAAGCCGCCTACAACGACAAAGCCGGCGTCACGGCGCAATTCAATTTGAATTTGCTGGCGCACATCAATCGCGAGACTCGGCGCAAATTTCGATCTCAAGCCGGTGGCAACACCGTGCTATTTACAACTCTAAACGCAGGCCGCATCGAGATGTATTTGATCAGCGACGACCGATCAGACGGTTCACATACGACGATCAACAGTTTCATTTCCGCGCCGGTGAAAAAATTCTGACCGAGCATTCCTACAAGCACACGCCTGAAGAGTTTGCATCGCTCTGGCTGGCCAGGCGGGATTTGATTTCGTCAAATTGTGGACTGACGACGCGCGTCTGTTTGGCGTCTTTTATTTTGTAACCGCAACGTGACGGCAGACAATCCTGTCTGCGTCCAGCTCGTGCATTTGCGGACCTAAGAACTTGCAGGCAGGATTGCCTGCATCACTACCGTCAGTATGAGCGCCCTCGATTAAACTCGATCGATGCGAGCAAGCGCTACGCGGACGCAATCGCGTTGCATGCGACTAATCTCTCGATCGAACGCGGCAAGACCACCGTTCTCATTGGGCCGAGTGGCTGCGGAAAATCAACTTTGCTACGATTGATCATTCGTTTGATTGAGCCCGACTCTGGCTCGATCGAGTTCAACGGCGAACCGGTCACAGCCGATAACGATCGGTGCTCTTCGCCGGCGAATTGGATACGTGATCCAGGAGGGCGGTCTGTTCCCGCATCTGACTGCGCGCGCTAATGTTCTGTTGATGGCGCGCCACATCGGAAAATCCGAGGAGTGAAATGCAGAACAGACTCACCGACTTGTGCGATCTGACGAGATTTTCCGTCAATTTGCTCTCGCGATATCCTGTCGAGCTTTCCGGAGGCCAGCGGCAGCGCGTCAGGTTGATGCGCGCGTTGATGCTTTCACCGGAGCTTGTTGTTGCTCGATGAGCCGCTCGGCGCACTGGACCCGCTGGTGCGCGCCGCTTTGCAGAAGGATCTCAAGGAAATTTTGCGCGGTTACAGCAGACGGCGCTCTTTCGTCACTCATGATTTGGCTGAGGCGATCTATTTTGGCGATGAAATCGTGCTCATGAATGAAGGCCGCAGTCGTGCAAAAAGGCTCAGTCACCGATCTGCGCGAGAAACCAGCTGACCCTTTCGTGTCGGAATTCATCAACGCGCAACGCGGAGTCACGTTAACATGAACCGCTCCGCGCCACGGTGGTCAGGGCGCGACCGGTCCGAGCCGGACGGGCATATGCGCGTCGCGCACAGCCTGGCTACTCTCTTACCGGTATTTTTAATCCTGCGTCGCAGCAGTTTCCCCGGCATCAGCGAACCACGATCGTCATCGGCTCTAAGAAATTCACCGAATCCTATGTTCTGGGTGAAATCGCCCAGCACGCGTTAAACGATGCGGGCATTGCGGCGGAGCATCGCCAGGGAATGGGCGGCACGATCATTCTCTGGCAAGCGCTGCGCGGCGGGCAAATCGATGCCTACCCGGAATACACAGGAACAATCGCGCAAGAGATCCTAAGAAACGGTCATCAACCATCGTTTCAGGAAATCCGAGACGCGCTGGGAAAATTCGGCGTTGGCATGACGGAGCCGCTTGGGTTCAACAACACTTACGCACTGGTCATGCGGCGCAGCGAAGCGCAACGACTGGGCGTTCGCACAATCAGCGATCTGCGAAAGCATCCGGAGCTTAAGATCGGGCTCACCCATGAATTTCTTGACCGGCAGGATGGCTGGCGTCCGTTGCGCGAGCGTTACGGGCTTCCTCAACAGAGCGTCATCGGGATTGATCATGCGCTTGGTTACGCCGCACTGGCTAACGGCTCAATTGACGTAAAGGACGCTTATTCGACCGATGCAAAGATTGAAGAAAACGATCTGGTGGTTCTCGAAGACGATCTTCAGTTTCTTCCCAAAGTATGACGCCGTCTTCTTGTTTCGATCGTCCACGTGCCCGGATGCAATCGGTGCATTGCGCCGGCTCGAAGGAACGCTGGATGAAAAACGCATGATTCACCTGAATGCGGAGGCGGAGCGCACGAAAAATTACACGATCGCCGCAAACTTGTATTTTGAAGACGGCGGAAGGTCGGCGAACTCCGTGGGCGAATCCTTTCCGCACAAGCTTGCGCGCTGGACGCTGCGCCATCTCGAGCTTGGCTGGATTTTCGCTGTTGCTTTCGGTGATCGTCGGAATTCCGCTTGGCATCGTTGCCAGTCGCGGTGGAGTCGATTGGGCAGGGAATTCTTGGTTTTGCCAGCATTGTGCAAACAATCCCGTCGCTCGCCCTGCTGGCATTGCTTGTCCCTCTTCCCTTTTTCGGGATCAGCGTTCGCACGGCGATCACTGCGCTTTTCCTTTACGGGTTATTGCCGATCGTGCGGAACACCGCGAGCGGTCTTGCAGGATATTCCGCGATCGTTGCGCGAATCCGCCGTCGCGTTGGGACTCAGCCCATTCACCCGGCTCTGGGAGATTTATCTGCCAATGGCGTCGCGCTCGATTCTCTCGGGAATCAAAACCAGCGCGGTGATCAATATCGGCACCGCAACGCTGGCGGCATTGATCGGCGCTGGAGGTTTGGGCGAGCCGATTCTTGAGCGGCCTTAACTTGAACGATCACGTCACAATTCTGGAAGGCGCAATTCCTGCAGCGTTGCTGGCTCTGCTTGTGCAATGGTTCTTCGACGTCGCTCGATCGCGTTCTGATTCCCAAAGGCCTGCGATTGTAATGACGTAATCAATGTGAAGGCGCGAGCTCTGCGACGCCGGCGCTCACGGCAGTTCGCCCGCTCCATTAGTTGTGAAATGCGATGCTACGATTGCACGGATATGGCAATTGCTTCGATCAATCCCGCTACCGGCGAAAAGCTGAAGGAGTTTTCTCCGTTCGACGATGCCGAAATCGAGAAACGTCTGAAGCGCGCCGAGAACGCGTTCAGGAAATATCGCCGAACTACGTTTAGCCGAGCGCTCGGAGCTTATGACGGCCACGGCGGAGTTGCTATTGCAGGAAAAAGACAGGCTTCGCGGAGATCATCACGCTCGAAATGGGAAAGCTGTTTCAGCGCATTCAGTCGGCAGAAATCGAAATGTGCGCGCGGCTGCCGGTTTTACGCCGAGAACGGCGAGCGATTTCTCGAGGACGAGCCGGCACAAACCGACGCCGCCCGCAAGTTACGTCCGTTATCAACCGCTCGGACCGGTCCTCGCCATCATGCCGTGGAATTTTCCGTTCTGGCAGGTGTTTCGATTTGCCGCGCCAGCCTTAATGGCTGGCAACGTCGGTTTGCTGAAGCATGCGTCGAATGTGCCGCAGTGCGCGCTTGCCATTGAACAAATCTTTTGCCGCGCGGGATTCGATGACGGCGTTTTCCAAACGCTCCTCATCGAACCGGAGCAGGTCGAAAAGATAATTGTCGATCCGCGCGTGAAAGCCGTGACGCTGACGGGCAGCGAAAAAGCCGGAAGCGCGGTGGCGAGCACGGCCGCGCGTGAGATCAAAAAAGTGTGCTCGAGCTCGGCGGCAGCGATGCATTCATCGTGATGCCAAGCGCGGACTTCGAAGCGCGCTGAGCACTGCGGTCAAAGCGCGCACGATCAACACCGGACAATCATGCATCGCAGCGAAGCGATTCATTGATCGCGGACGAAATTTACGACGAGTTTCTTCAACCAGTTCGTTGACCGGATGCGCGCGCTGAAGATTGGCGACCCAATGGATCCGGCGACTGAGATCGGTCCACTCGCGACGGAACAAATTCTGCAAGGCGTGCACGATCAGGTCCAGAAATCGATTGCGGCAGGCGCAAAATTATTGACCGGCGGAAATCGGATTCATGGCCCCGGATTCTTCTACGAGCCGACTGTTCTCGTCGATGTGCCGAAGGAATCGCCTGCTTACCGCGAAGAAGTCTTCGGCCCGGTCGCATCCATTTTCCGGGTGGGCGATGCAGACGACGCTGTCGAGCTGGCGAACGACAGTCCGTTCGGTCTCGGCTGCCAGCGCGTGGACGAATGATCGCCGAGGAACAAGAGCTCTTCACGTCTGAGCTGGAGACTGGAATGGTTTTCATCAACGCCATGGTCGCCTCCGATCCGCGTCTGCCATTCGGCGGCGTAAAGCGTTCCGGTTTTGGCCGCGAACTCGGCGCCGCCGGGAGTTCGCGAGTTCACAAACACGAAGACGATTTGGATTTCCTGAGAAGCCGAGACCGGAACGAGTTCACCAACTCCAGGAAACTCCACCGTAGAAGGAGCGACCGTCGCCGGGATGAAAAATTTCAGGATTCGGTTCCGTGCGCGCGTCGGCGATCACATCGATAGAGGCCGCATAGCGCTGATTTGTCAGGTTCCTGCAATCGATAAAGACTGAGAATCCGTTGGTCCGTCGAAATCCCGCACGGAAACCAAGCAGCACATAACTATCCGCAAAGAGCGTGTTCGCCTCATCAACTGGATAACGCGAGAGGTTACACTGCAGGTTTGGACCCGCATAGAAACCAGACGGGCTTTGGTAAAGCAATTGCGCTTCATAAACGTGAACCGGGATTCCCGGGAGGCGATTGTCGCCGTAAACAGCGTTCTGATCGAAATGGAAATCGTTGAGCGTGTAGCTCTGATCGAGTGACAAACGATCGCCTGCGCGATTCGACTGCTTTGGCACGAGGATGTCCCGAAGCAATTCAACTTCCAGGCTTGCCTCGATTCCTTGATGATTTGTGCGCGGCACGTTCCTGGTGCCAATATCGTTCCCGAAGGCGTCATTGACCTCGAGCAATTCATTACGAAACCACGAGCGATAAAGCGACAACTCCCACTCAAACCGCGAATACTCTCCGCGAGTTCCGACTTCGATGGTCCAGGCGTGTTGCGGCGACAGCGGCGTGTAAACAACGCTGGAATTCGGACCTTCATCAAAATCGACCAGGTTGTCCAGCGAAGGCGGCTGCCAACTGCGACTGACATTCACGAATGCCTGTGTCTTGCGATTGATTTCGTAAATCGCGCCCAGCTTGGGATTGAATCCCCAAAAATTTTGCCGATTTGATTGATTTCCTGCTTCGTCGGTGAAGAACTCATCCTGGAAATGACGCTCCGCGAAAATCGCCTGCGCTCCGGCGAGGATCGATAACCGCGGTGTGAGATACAACTGGTCCTCGAGATAGGCTGGAACATTTATCGAACTGCCTATGCCTCGCGCAGTCGTTGCGCCCGTGTGTCCGAAAATATTTTCGTAATTTTGGCTGGGCTCGTCTTCGTACTGCGGGCTCAGACCAATTGTAAGAATATTTCGTCGGCCAAAGAGTTCATGACGGCTAACGAAATTCAGGGTCCCGCCAAAATTGTCCGAATAAAACTGCTCGATCCCTTCCCGAAAATCCGGCGAAAAGAATCCGCGGTTCTCAACATCGTGATGGAACCAGTACGCACCGACATCAAACTCAATCTCTTCAGTTCGAATGCTTAGCTTGTCCGCCAGGCGAACGTTCGACAACTCCTTGTTCCAATCCTGGGCTATCGCGAGCGGATTAGCCTGCGAAGGATCGTCTTCCATTTCTGACTTGGTCAAACCGCCAGGCAGATTCCGATTGGTCCGGTCCAGCGTAAGATAAAATCGATTCTCCACTTGGTCGTTAAACTTGTAACCGAGATCGGCAAAAGGATTTCTGTGTCCTCGCGGCTATGCTCTCGAAAGCCCTCGCGCGCTCGGAAACCAATCGCACCAAATTCATCGAACTTCCCTTGGACCGCGCCGCCGCTCATGTCGCCACGGAAGAAGCCGTAACTTCCCCTTCAAGCCGGACTTGAAATGGCGCCGCATCGTATCCGGTAAGCGGCACGAGATTGATTGCCCCGCCAAGTGTCAGCGCACCGTATTTAAATGCATCGGCGCCCCGAAAGACTTCCGCGTGGCTGAGCGCGGCAACATCAAGATCCTCGAGAGTTGCCTCGCCATCCCCCTGGTTGAAGTTCAAGCCGTCCATCAAAAACATTACTCCCAGCGGCTCATCTTCAGATGTGATTCCGGACCCTCGAATTGAAATCTTGGAAACCTCGGCGCCGTTTTCCGATTGAAGGAAAACGCCTGGTGTTCGTTGCAGCAAATCTTCGAAGTTTGACGCGCGACCAAGTTCCATGTCATCGGTCGTCCTGACTGTGAAGGCTCCCGGAACTTGCGTCTTCTGCTTTGCAGATTCCTCGGGTGACACCGAAGTAAGCGATCCCAGTCGCTTCTCCCGTGACCGTCACTTCCTCGGTTTCCGCCGGGTTACTTGAAGTGTCGACAGCCTGCGCCTCTGGAATTGCAATGACTGCAACTGCTGTGATGGCAAGAACGCTCCAACCTCGCCACGTCGAGTTCCGATCAATCGCTCACCGGAAGTTGTTTCACAAACCGCCACCCGTTTCGCTCGTAACCGAGCGATTCGTAAAACTTGTGGGCATCTTCTCGGGCAAGCCGTGTGTTCAAGGCGACGCGCCTGATTCCTCTTTGAGCGAAATCTTTCTCCGCAGTTGCAATCAACGCGCGACCAATTCCGCGGCGGCGCATCGTGCTCGATATCACCAGGGCAAGAATTCGCCCGGACGGATCGTTATGCTCATAGCTTGGATACGTGAGCGTGCCGATCATCCCGCAGACGCTGCCATCCATAATTGCGACAAATGTTTTGTAGGCAGGGTTCGACAAAATCAACTTCAGGCGCGTCTCCATTTCTGTGCGCTTGGTTTCATAGCCGAGTTCGCACATCAGCACGGCAAGCTCCGGCGCGTCGTTCAATTCCGCATCACGAATCCAGCATCCAGTATCGCGACATCTATTCAACGGCTCTCAATCGCGGCAATAACTGCTCCAGTATCGTCGCTACCGATTCGTCAACGCTTTGCCGATCCGTGTGAACAACAATCTCGGGGTCCTCCGGCGCTTCGTAAGGCGCATCAATGCCGGTGAATTCGCGGATCTGGCCAGCCCGCGCTTTTTATAGAGATTCTTGGGATCGCGCGCTTCGCAAACTGCCAGCGGTGCATCAACGAACACTTCGATAAACTCCGCGTTGCCCTCCAGCGCAATCTCGCGCGCGCGGCTGCGATCCATCCGATAAGGCGAAATGAACGCCGTGATCACGACTGTGCCGGCGTCCGCCATGAGCTTGCGCCACTTCGCTTACGCGGCGAATGTTTTCCACCCGGTCGTCTGGCGAGAACCCGAGATTTGAGTTCAATCCGTGCCGGATGTTGTCGCCGTCGAGCACGTAGGTGTGCATGGCGCGATGGAACAGCTCGCGTTCGAGCGCCTGCGCAATGGTCGATTTCCCGGCGCCAGAAAGCCCGGTCAACCAGACCACCGCGCCCCGATGACCGCTCCGCACTGCCCGCGGTGCGGGCGGTAATTTTTCCCTCGGTCCAGAAGATATTTTTGCTCTTTGCGACAGTGCGATCCGTATAAACGCCGCCGAAAATCGTTCCACCACCACAGATTTGTCCGTCATCTATGATCACAAACCGCCCGAGATTCGGAATGCGATCGTGGTTATCGATGACGAGTGGTGCCGCGCGTTTGAATTGTAAGTCTGCCAATCTCGTTTCGCTCCAATTGTTCGCGTCCGTCGCTCTTTGTCTCGAGTGTCGAAGAATCCATGACTCGCTCGATTGATACGACCTCGACATTTCACGTCCTGAGTCGCCAACCGCAGGCTCGTATAAATGTCCAACCCGCAGCGGCTCGCGCACGATCCAGAAAAGGTCCGCATGAAAACGATTTGCCTCGATCGGCGTTTCGTTTTCATGCGATGCGACATAGCCGCGCTCGACGAAAATCTGCTCGCTGAGCGTGATCCCGATCGAATCTCCCGCCGACGGCCGGACCGTTCTGCCTGCGCGTTCCAACGCTCGATCGCAGCGACCACAGACGACTTGTTGGCCGGCGAGAACACCAGCTGGTCCCCCACCCTATAGCGTTCCGGTCTCGATCCGGCCCGCAATAATCCGCCGTCCGTCAAAGCGATAAACATCCTGAACACAAAAGCGAAGTGGAAGATCGACATCGCGCTCTTGCGGCTTCAGCAAATCGAGTGCTTCGAGAACATTCGCCGCGCGATGCCATTTCATTTTCATACTCGCCCGCGCGACGTTCTCGCCTTCGCTTGGCCGACGCCGGAATGAACGTCCGCGCGTTCAGCCCAAGCTCGCGAAGAAACTTCCGATATTCCTGCTCGATCTCGCGAAATCGTTTCTCAGAGTAATCCACGAGATCCATCTTGTTTACGACGACAACGACATGCTTGATGCCAAGCATGCTCAGCAGGTAGGCGTGACGCCGGCTCTGTTCACGCACCCCTTCGTCTGCGCTGATCACAAGGATCGCTGCATCCGCTCTGGACGCGCCGGTAATCATGTTCTTCAAAAATTCCTTGTGTCCCGGCGCATCGATGATGGCGTAACGGCGCCGCGTGCGTTCGAAAAGGAATCTCGGTGCGTGTCGATCGTGACGTTTTGCTTCTGCTCTTCGAGCAGCGCATCGAGCAGAAAGGCGAATTCAAATTCCATCCCTTCCGCGGCGCACGCCTTCTTCACTTGCTTCGATCTTTCCCTCGGGAAGCGAGCCTGTGTCATGAAGGATGCGGCCAATCAGCGTGGACTTGCCATGATCGACGTGGCCGACGAAAACGACGCGGAGCTTCGGCTCGACGTCTGAAGTTGGACGTTGAGCGTTGGACGTTGGGCGTTGGACGTTTGCTCGATCATAGAAATCCTTTCGCCCGCAGCTTCTGCATCGCGTTCCGCTCGTAATGGTCCTGTGCGCGGCCGGCGCGTTCGGTCGTTCTTGTCGCTTCCAGTTCGGCAATGATTTCGTCGATCGTCGAGGCCGTGCTTTCGATCGGATGCGTGATGGGGCTGCAGCCCAACGAACGAAATCGTTTTCCGTTTCGAGCGAAATACATTTGCGGGATGGGAATGTTTTCGCGCTGGATGTAGCGCCAAACATCTACTTCAGTCCAATCGAGCAACGGCTGCACGCGAACGTGTTCGCCTTTTGACGCTGTCGTTACGAACTGGCCCCAGAATTCAGGCGGCTGATCTTTGTAATCCCATTCAAACTGCGCGTTGCGCGGCGAAAAATATCGCTCCTTCGCACGAGTCGGATCTTCGTCGCGTCGAATGCCGGTGATCAGCGCGTCCCATTTGTATTCCGCGAGCACTTGCTGCAAGCGCTACTGTCTTTAACTCGTGCGTGACCGTCACGGGATCGTGCGTCTCATAACCAATCCCGCGCGCGCGCGCTTCGGTGTTGATTTTCACAATCAGATTCGAGGTTGTGATGTTTCGTCGCCCATTCGCGAAACTCCAGCATCTCCGGAAACTCGTAGGTCGTGTCGATGTGCAAAACGGGAAAAGGAACGCGCCCGAAGAAAGCCTTGCGCGCAAGCCAGACCAGAACGTTTGAGTCTTTACCCATCGACCAGGGCATCGCGATATTCTTAAAGGCGTGATACGCCTCGCGGAAAATAAAGATGCTTTGGTTCTCGAGATCGTCGAGATGAGTGCGTTGGATAGTGGTCATGTCTACGGTAGGGGCGGTTCTATACAATCGGCAGGCGCATGCTGCAAGAGCACGAAGTCCAAACTCAGCATAATTTCAAGAATCCCAGCCTACTATTCAAATCAGACGCGCCACTACTTTGGAATTTAGCCTCTGAAATTTGTCTGGAGCTTGGGTTTGGGATTTCGAGCTTATGCGCGCGTGTTCGAAGGCCAATTTTAACCTTTCTTATGCCTGAAACACGTGCCACAGCGTACGATTCGAAGATCGAAGGCAATGTCATTTTTACGCGGCTTCGATGCGGCGCTCAACTGGGTGCGCAAAAACTCGCTTTGGCCGATGCCGATGGGCCTGGCCTGTTGCGCGATCGAGTTGATGGCCGCGGCCGCGTCGCGCTTCGATATCGCGCGGTTCGGCGCGGAGGTGATGCGCTTTTCGCCGCGACAATGCGACGTGATGATTGTGGCCGGCACCGTCACCTACAAAATGGCGCTGGCAGTAAAGCGAATTTATGAGCAAATGCCGGAGCCGAAATGGGTGATCGCGATGGGCGCATGCGCTTCGACCGGCGGCATGTATCGCTCGCTACGCCGTCCTGCAGGGAATCGACCAGCTTCTTCCGGTGGATGTTTATATTTCCGGTTGTCCGCCACGCCCGGAAGCTTTGCTCGCCGGCTTGATGAAGTTGCAGGAGAAAATTTCGTGGAACGCTCGTTCAGAAATCAGAAGCCGGAACTGGCTGAGAAGCTCGAAGAAGCGCTCTGCATGACCCCGCTGTCATTCCGAGCGAAGTCGAGGAACCCCGTTGCGAGGCCGATTGTTTTCACCACGGGATTCTTCGACTCCGCTTCGCTACGCTGAGAATGACATTATGCTATGACTGGCCGGAGCTGCTCGACTCGTTAGGCAAAGCGTTTGGGTCCAAGATTCAGCACGCAGACTGAATTTCGCGGCGAAACGACCTGCACGATTGCGGCTAGTGACCTGCGTGAGATCGCGAAATTCTGCCGGGATGAACTTTCGTTCGATTACCTGATCGATATCACCAGCATCGACAATTTTGGCGAAGAACCGCGGTTCGAAATTGTCTATCATCTTTACTCGATGCCGCGCGCAGCTCATCTGCGCTTGAAGTTAAAAGTTCCCGAAGAAGCCGGCGCTGTGGATACCGTTTCCGACATTTGGCCAACCGCGAATTGGCACGAGCGCGAGATTTACGACATGATGGGAATCAAGTTCAACGGGCATCCCGATCTCCGTCGCATTTTAATGTGGGACGGCTATCCGTTCTTCCCGCTGCGAAAAGATTTCCCGCTGGAAGGACTCCCCAGCGAAATGCCCGATGTCGCTTTCACAAAAGTAACGCCCCTGGAAGGTGGCCCCTTCGTGACCGTTCCGAGCACTGCGACATCAAAAGACCGCGAACCGCGCGCCCGTCCGCCGGAATTGTAAGTCTAATGCTGCGCGCCCGGCGGTCGCGCCTACCACTACGCGGCTGAGACGGGTGGGGCCGTTTCAGGCTTCCGCGTGGCGGCCATCACGTCCGGGCGCAAGGCTTTCTTCGCGCGGAATGATCGTCGTCGTCTTTTGGCCCGGCTTCGGATAGGCGATCCGGCTGTGCAGCATCATCATAAGCGTGAACCGGAAGCGTTCGGCGATGATTTTCAATTCGCCGAGCGTCAGATCGCAATCGTCCAGTTGCCGGTCGCTGATGCGCTCCTCGATCAGCTCGTTAACGAGCGTTTCGATTTTTGCGGCGTCGGTTTCTCGAGACTGCGTGAGGCGCTTTCGACAGTGTCAGCCAGACTGACGATAGCGCTCTCTTTCGTCTGCGGTTTCGGTCCGCTGTAGCGAAAACTTTCCTCCTTCACCTCGGGAATATCGTCCTCGCGCAGTTTCATGATTTTGCCGCCTGCGCGCGCGTCTTCATGCTGCTGCAGAGCGCGCGTTGATAAAAGTAACGGACGAGCGATGTGCCGTGATGCTCCTGGATGATATCGATGATGCGCTGGTTAAGCCTGTATTTGAGGGCAAGATCGACGCCTTCCTTGACATGCGCGATGATGATCAAGCGCGCTCATCGTCGGCGCGAGGTCATCGTGCGGGTTGCGCTCGAAGCTCATGTTCTCGGTGAAGTATTCCGGCTTCACCAGTTTGCCGACATCGTGGAAATAAGAGCAGACGCGGCAAAGCGTTGCGTTTGCGCCGATCGCTTCCGCCGCCGCTTCGGCGAGGTTGGCCACGACCAGGCTGTGATGATAAGTGCCCGGGCGCTTCGATGGTCATGCGGCGCAGCAACGGATGATTGAGATCGGACGCTTCCAGCCAGGAAATGTCCGTTGTGATTTGAAACAGGTTTTCGAGGATCGGCAGCGCGCCGCCAACCAGCGTGGCAGTCAAAATTCCGTTGCCGATAGCGAGCGCGCTTTGCAATCCGATCATGCCCCAATCATTGGCCGTCGGATAAAACCAATTGATCGGTCCGATCAAACCAAACGTCAGAGACAGCAGCCAGATGGCGAGTCCCACTCCAAAGCCCGCGCGGATCAATTGGCTGCGCCGGCGCACCTGTAATGTGAGAGAGACTGCGGTGAATCCGCTGATCAGACTCGTTATCAGCAGCGGCGCGTCAATTGGGCCGAACAACATGCTGCTCCACAGACTTACAAAAACGCGGCGTAAAGCCCGTGGTGGCGGCCCAGCAACACGCTCAGCACGAGCGGCGCAAAGGCATAGGGCGTGATCAACCCGCGCCATTTCTGGCTTCAAGAATCGATAACTGCCGCTGTTACAAAGCACCAGCAGCAGTTTGGTCGACGGCCAGTTGCAGCAGAATGACGCCAAAGATGAGAAGGATGCGCGAGCTTCGCGAAAAGCTCTTCGGCTGGTTGATCCACAGCTGAGTAATCGCCGTGGCCAGAACCAGCAGCGCAATGATAAAATTCTTCGTCGGCTCCGGTTGCTGGCCGCTGAAGACGAGAAACGCCAGGTCCACCGGCAAACACCGCAAAGATCACGACCTTGATGAAGGGCGAGTATTCCAGATTGCGCTTCAGTTCGCTGCGCGCCCGGCGGCGCCGCAGTTTTCGCGAGGCGAGGCCGCGTCTGATGAGTCGTCCGCGTTTGAGAAAATCGAACATGTCGTCTTTACTTGCGTGGTGATGGCGCAGGCGATCGGTGCTGCTGATAGGCGCTAATAATGGCGCGCACCAGTTCATGCCGCACGACGTCGCGCTCGGTAAAATACACAGTAGCGATTCCGGGGACAGCTTTTCAATGCCTGCAATGCTTCCACCACACCGGAGCGCTTGTTCGCCGGCAAATCAATCTGTGTAACGTCGCCGGTCACCACGCATTTGGAATTCAAACCGATTCGCGTCAGCAGCATGAACATCTGCTCCGTCGTAGTGTTTTGCGCTTCATCCAGAATGACAAAAGCATTGCTCAACGTGCGTCCGCGCATATACGCCAGCGGAGCCACTTCAATGGTCTGCCGCGCAATGGCGCGCTCCATCTCCTCCGGCTCTAACATTTCGCGCAAGGCATCGTAAAGCGGCCGCAGGTATGGCGTGATCTTTTGTTCGAGATCGCCCGGGAGAAAACCGAGCGCTTCGCCAGCTTCCACTGCGGGTCGCGTCAAGATGATGCGGGCTACCTGCTCTTCTTAGCGCCGCGACTGCCATGGCGACGGCGAGGTAAGTTTTCCCGTGCCGGCCGGCCCAATTCCAAAAACGACGTCGTGCTTTTGAATTGCCTCGACATAAGCTCCGCTGGTTCGCGCTGCGCGCAACAATCGGCGGCTTGCGCGACGAGGTCATGATTTTGGTCGATACAACATCGCCCAGATTCTCATCGCGTGCTTCGCTCACGGCCTTGAGCGCGTAATTAAATTCGTGCTTGTGAATGTCCACGCCTTTTGCTGGCGCGCTTTCTCGAGCTGCTCAAACACCTGCTGCGCTTTATCGAGCGTGGCTCGGGTCTCCTTCCAGTTTCACCCAGCCTTCGCGGGTGGTCACTTTCACACCGAGCGAATCCTCAAGGTTTTTCAAGAGTTTAATGTCGTTGGCGTAGAGCGACTGCAAAGCGCGCGCGGCTCTCAAACTGCAAGGGTGCGAGTTTCAGTCATCGGCATTCGTGGCATCGGCATCCTTGCCGATCGCGTATTGGCTAGGAGCTAATGCCACTGAACCTACTCTACCGGAAACCATACACCAGCGCCCAATGCGTGCGTTCTTCTGGCGATTCCTCCACGCTGACGATGATAAAGTAACTGCCGGTGGTCTTTGGAATGATGTGCGCAGCCGCAAAGTGGTCCTTTCTGCCCAGCTGTCTGGTTGTTCCGCCAGCTTTCCGTCCGAATCGTAAATATGAACGGACACCTTTGCCTGATCGACTTCCGTTCCCAGCCAGAACCAATATTCGTTCCCTTTGAAACAATTGTTGCCGCACCGCTTTCTTTCACCCGAAGCGAGGTCGCCTCCCCAGTAATCCTCACGCACCTGAAATCCTTGTTTTACATAGGGTTCTGCCGCCTGAAGAGCAAATGCCCGACGTGCTGCGTCAGTCCACCGAGGCGAAAGTCGCAGGCGGTAGCACAACGATGGCCGCCAACAGGGAGGTCGCTGCAGAGAAGGACCTTTCGCGAAAGGGTTCATCGAAATTTCTTAGTCTTTCGTGATGATGTCGTCGCCGAGCCGCGTCGTGATCTCGTTGACCTTCTTAACTGATTCGGCAGGAATGCGCGCATTGCCGACATCGATGAGAGGCTTCACCTCGACCAAGGCGTCCTGAATTTGATGAATGATCGGAAGATTAAACTCGGGCATCGCCTGCAGTCTTGTCTGAAAATAGGTCAGCAGATCGGGCTGATGCAGAAGCTCAGCGCCGTCGTTGGAGAAATGCTGTTTCACCACCGAGGTCAATACTTCCGTGCCCCGCAGCCACCCGCCCAGACTAACGAGCTGCGACAATTTTTCATCGTGCACTTCGTTCATTGCCTGTTGCACGCTGTTTTGAGTGCGATCCAGTTCCTGCCGCACATTTTCCCAATTGCGCTTGTCTGCCGCCTCGATGATCGCCTTGGCGTGTGGCGTGATTGAATTCCCGACGCCGATCCCCTTGGCCAGTGCCAGGACGCGCTGGCCAATATCTTTCACCGCCGGCGCGTCTTCCGCTTGCACCGCGATAAAGCCATCGGCGATCACCGTCCCCAGCAAGAGGGCGATACGCGGCCGCTCGGTGAAATTTGGTCCCTTCGTCGCTGCGGACGTGTTCCTTCCAATTGACCGCACCGAGCTTGTTCAGTGCCCCGAAAATTTCGTTCGGCAACGGCACCACGACATCTTCCACAGTCGTGGATAATTGGTTAATATTGATGTGCTGCGGAGCCTGCGCGCCATGCGCGCACAGGGCAAGGCCACAGACCGCAGCTACAATTAACTTCAAACGTTTAGTAAACAGCATCATTGGGAGCTTTGAATGTTGATTTCGAGTTCGTATTCAGGATTTAATGAAGCGAACCTTAACCAGAACCGCTGCGTACACCAAATCGCACTCTACTAAACATTTTGAATCGTCTTAACCGAAACATTCCATTGCCTCTGCGCGATGCGCCGCTGCCTGCGCATCCTTATGGATCTAACCCGGCTAGAGCAGATCCTCGACCGCGCATCTTCGAGGCGGATCACGGTAATCGGCGATCTGATGCTCGATGAATTTGTCTGGGGAAAAGTCGGCCGCATCTCCGCCGGAGGCGCCAGTCGCCGGTTGTGGAGGTGACCGGAGAATCATTTTACCCCGGTAGGCGCCGCCAACGTCGTCGCGTAACTTGCGCGAGTTCGTGGACCGCGTCGCGATTATCGGTTTGCTGGGCAAAGATCGCAGCGGCCAGCAACTCCGGGAGTTATTGTCGGAACAAAAGATCGATACCTCTAATGCCGTTGAAGAGGCGACGTTTCAGCACCATCGTTAAAACCCGCATCATTGCGCGCTCAGCAACAGGTTGTTCGTGTCGATCGCGAAAAGGTTTGTCGGGGCCATCGGCGTCCCAAATTGCAGAGGTCGTGGCTGGCGGTCCGAAAGAATATTCCAGAGATCGACGCCATTATTTTCGAAGACTACGGCAAAGGCTTTTTATCGACCGAGCTGGTTTCGCAGATCGCGAGATGCTGCGCGCTCAGCCGGCAAGATCGTCGCAGCGGATCCCAATCCCCGTAACCTGGTCGATTGGCGCGGCCTGACAGTAATCAAGCCGAACCGCACTGAAGCTTTCCTCGCCGCAGGTATTTCCAGCGGCGATCCGGATACCGCTCCGTCCCAGGATGCGGATCTGAAGCGGGCCGGCGAAACGCTGCTTAAAAATGGGAAACAGAAATATGTCCTCATCACCCTCGGCGAACACGGCATGATGCTTTTCCAAGAGAAACGAAGCGCCGCACTACATCCCGACCAAGGCGCAAGCAGGTTTTCGATGTCTCGGGCGCGGGCGATACGGCAATCGCCTCTTTACCCTTCGGTCTCGCTCTGCGGAGCGACCCCGACCGAAGCGGCGGAAATCGCCAACCATGCGAGCGCCGTCGTAGTGAGCAAGCTTGGAACAGCAACTGTGACACGAGATGAATTCGATGGCCAGTTTTCAAGAGGATTCCGAAGGTGGCTAACGAGTTGTCAGCTGCCGTTTTTATCGATCGCGACGGCACCGATCATCGAGGATGCGGACTACTGTTCCGCATCCGAAACAAGTGAAGGTTTTGCCTGGCGTTCCCGAAGCATTACGGCGTTTAAAATCAAAGGGATTCAAGCTCATCGTTATTACGAACCAAAGCGGCATCGGTCGCGGGCTTTTCACCGTTGACGAATATCGCTCCGTCGAGTCGGAAGTTTCTGCGCCAACTGGGCCATGGTTTGATCGATGCAACCTATTTTTGCCCCGACGTCTCCTGGTCAACATTCCAGTCATCGCAAGCCATCGCCTGGAATGATCTTGCAAGCCAAGCCGAGATCACCAAATCGATCTGACGCGTTCGTTTTTTATCGGTGACAAGGAGATCGACGTCGAGTGCGGTCGCAACGCCGGTACGGACAATCTCGGGTTCAAACCGGATTTGACCGTGACATCAGTGGCAGCACTGCGGATTGGACCACAAAAGATTCCCTCGCCGCAGCGCAGATCATCTTAGGCCAACGGTTATGACCATCGATCTCTCGCATGAGTAAAGCGGTTGGAATTATTCCGGCCCGGATGGGATTCTACACGATTCTCTGGAAAACCACTGTATCCTATTGCTGGAAAGCCGCTTCTGAAGCATGTCTGGGAACGCAGTTCGTGCGCTAAAACCTGGATCTGGTTGTCATCGCGACCGACGACTGCTGCGGGTCGCCTCTGCAGGCGTTTGAGTGGGGTGCAGAGGTCGCCACTGACGTCGCGAAGGCATCGCAGCGGCACCAATCGAGTCGCTGAAGTGGCGAGGAAAGCAAAGGAGTTCGCATACGTAATCAATATCCAGGGCGACGAACCGCTCATCGATCACCGTTTAATCGAAAAGGTTGTCCAAAAGATTACGGTCGGATCGCAAAGTGGGTGTGGTGACGGCCGCGCATCCATTCGAGGATCCCGCGGATGCCTCTTCTCCACATCAGGTGAAAGTCGTTCTCGATCTTTGCGGCAACGCTCTTTATTTCTCTCGCGCGCCGATCCCGGCCCAACAGAAGGACGATCGTGTGGCGCTGGCTTCCAGCCGATCGGGACCAATCAGCAAGGATGCCGACGCCACGCGGCCGCCGCTCCTTGTTTCTTCGTCACCAGGGAATTTACGGATTTCGCCGCGAGACGTTGCTGCAATTTGTGAGATGGAAACCAAGTCCGCTGGAACGCACGTGAATCGCTCTCTGAACAATTGCGCGCACTGGAAAATGGTGTGTAAAGGTTCACGTGCTCGTTGCCGCTACAGGATCGCCCGGTATCGACACGCCGGAAGACGCAGCGGCGTTGGAGCAAAAGCCTGCCCGCGCAAAGCGGAGGACGCCCTCGTGAAATACATTTTCATCACTGGCGGCGTGATCAGCTCGCCTGGCAAAAGCGATTGACCGCCGCGTCGCTTGGAACGCTCCTTCGAAGCACGTGGTCTGCGCGTTGTTCTCCAAAAATTTTGATCCGTATTTGAACGTGAGCAATACGTAACTGAACGAAGCACGCCAT
>ERZ1370068.9892-contig-8636_pt1 | contig 57438 bp, 90 predicted proteins | sample MGYA00561227_ERZ1370068 | MGnify/ENA primary metagenome ERZ1370068 (study PRJEB38410, sample SAMEA6850437) | metagenome | study: Metagenomic assessment of the ecological functions of the soil: analysis of the soil microbiota associated with the... | reverse complement strand
TACGACCGAGTGCCGAGGTTTCGCAGCTACCACGGTCGATGGCCGGTGCCGTAGAATGACTGGAGGTCTGGCGAGGTCGATGAGCTGCCCGACGTTCCACGGTTCGCGCCAGGATCGCCGCAGATCGACGGCGCTGTCGATCGACGAAGGCCGCGGAGACGAAGGCATTCTTCTCGCGCCCGGCATCGCATACGTAACGCGCCGGTCGTGGTCGCTCTGCGGTATGTCGCGCACGTCTGGGGCGTAGCATGGTTGTTAAGGTTTCCGGTGGTCGAGGTGACTTCCGGTAGGTGCCCACATCGGCGACGACCTTCCTGACCTGCCGGCTGCGCGCCTGATCAGTCGCGCACGCGCCAGGCTGGCAGTGGTACGCGGTTATACACGATGCAGCTTGCCAGGCGGTGCGCGAAATTCGCATCCGACTGCCGCGCCGCCGGTGGCGCACGGCGCCTGAACTGCTGGGAGCCGATCGTCACCACCGTTTCAGCATTCGGCGATCGACCGGTGAGCGCAACGATAGTAATGACCATCGACATACGCGTCCTCGACTGCGTAACTGCCATCGCCCCAGCGCGGAGATTTCGATGACGCTGATCAGCCGGGTCCGACGCGTTCCGGGCTGGCCGGTCGTTCGTCGACCGGGGTATCTCCGGCGATCGCGAGAACGTGTGGACCACGGCACAGACAAGAGGCCGCCCAGCGCCATTCGCACGACCGCGCCGCCAGCGATAGCGTCGATTAACCGGTCCATCACGCCCGGCGACCGCGCAGCAACATAGCGGTGCGCACGATCGTGGTGACGGTCGCAGCGCGTGATGGTCGGGCTTTCGAATACCGACGCCAGCACGTCGTTCCGCCGCGAGCTTGTTACAGCGACTCGTCTCTCGCCGTTCTCGCGCTTGTAGCCGCGCCCGTCGGTGTCGATGCCGGCATTAACTGGTTTTGAGAATAAGACCAGCAATCTGCCGTGATTCGCAGGGAACGACTCTTCATCTCGCGTCGATAGACCACAGAACGCCGACGCCGGTCACGCCCATAATCCACCAGCAGAAGTTTCGATCTGCTACCGAGCGCTCACGATTCGCCCAGCGATCGAATGATGACGCTGTTTTGTTGCATGATCGCGCCGCTCGCGCGGGCAGTGACGATCCGCAGCCAATCCGTTTCGAGTTATCGAGGCGCCCAAGGCCGAAGGATGAGCCGGCAAAGTGTCGAAGGTGTCGCGGTGCGTTCCAGCGCGAGGTCAGCGTCCGCCAGCGGGCTAATGACGTCGCAGCCTGAGTTTCGCAACGAAAACGCTGGGGCTCCAGCGCGACGGGATGTGACTTCACAACTTCCGCCGCCAGCCTGCACGGGCAGGCGAGGCGTCGTTATCTCGGTATGACATCGCGTTTGGTTATCGGTCGGGCTGTGGACGCTGATTACCGAAGACCAGTTGCGGCTCAGCGCGGCGTCGCGCCCTCCGTCGCAGGGGTGAACGATCCCGCGCCGACCGTCGCCGACGCCCGCGATCGCGAACCGGCTCGACGCGCCGCCGAGGATCTCAAAATGACATTCTGCGGATGCGCCATCATCCGCAGCGAGCGCTGGCGCTGCGATACTGCGCGCGCGTTGTCGTATTCCTGCTGGAGCGAGTTGCTTGCCGGCGTCACCGCGTTTGGCTTCTGGGTGGTGCTGATCACGACATCGCGCGAGACGCTAAGACCCGCGACCGCGCCTGATCATCACGGCGCTGCGCAGTCTGGGCGCCGGACGAGATTGCAACAGGATGACGCTACGGCTAAGATCTTCCGGCTCTGAGTTGCCCCAAACAATATTCAGCCAAACTTCAGCACTGACGCTTGATCGCCAGCTGCAGCAGTCGATCCGGCCGTTAACCACGACGAGCTCAACGCGATGTCGAAGCGCAGCTGCCGCAGGAACCGTCGTCGATTTCGAAAGCCTTCACCGGCGCCGGGAGGCGATCGCCGAGCGCATCGATTTCGCGAGGACCAGTTCATCGAGCCCGCCGCTGGAATCATCCACTCCGATTGCGCACGGAAGACTCGTAGACTGGGGCGGGAGGCAGCGGCTCTGATCTTATCTTACCTGCGGCAGTACAGTAACCGTGCCGCGACACGCTGATCGATGGTTATTCGTCCCACGCCAGCGACCGGCAGATCGTCGTCGATCGCGCCGCTACTTGCTGTCGCTGGAGACGCCGAAACTCGGTCTCGAAAGCCGTTGACGACCGTTCTTCGCGCAGAGCTATCCGGCGCAAGATTGCCGGCACGCTGCCGCCACGGCGTACGGGCCGAGTCCCATTCGTCGACGCTACCGCGCGCGATAATGAGCTGAACGTCGCTGCATCGACGAGCTGTGCGCGAGTCGATCCGCAGTTCGCGGCCGGTGCGTTCGCCAAGACGCGAACTACTACTCTCGACGCTGCCAGTCAAAGAGCGATGGCTAAGCTGTGGCTCAATGCAGCGATCATGTTCTCGGCACCGCGACTGCCGAACCAGCATCCGTCCGCAGGAGCGAAGTATCAATGCGCGCGTTGGTCCGCGCGTGGCGCAGGCGATCGAGCGACGCGAGAAATGGGCAGCAGGTCGATGGTGCCAGTGAGACGCGATTACGCTGACCTCCACGAACCAAATCACGCAGAAGCGCAAGAGCGATGCCGCGAGCTCGAAATCATAGCTGGCAGCCGTCGCCAGCCGACAGTGGCGGTCTTCTGCAGACTATGCCGATCACACCGGGATCGGCGGAGAACCGAAGATGCCGCTGACCGACAGCCGACGCGACAGCCGGTGAACAAGGTTCCGGTCGCGCGCGGACGATCGTCAAGGGCTGGGAGGCGCGATACCTCCCGTCAACAGCAGATCCGGTGCGAACCGTAATTGCCAGGCCCGCGCGTTTCCACCTCGTCGCCGACAGGAGCGTTTAGTCCCGGCTGCCGGCCAGCACTGACGATTTTATTCGCGATCGCTGTCGTGTCTGCCGACCGTATCAATCGCCACTTTCGACCACGATGTCATTGCGCAGACGAGGTGAACTCATGTTTACGCGGCAGGACACCATTTGTTATTATCGAACCCGACATGCGGCGATCAGCGTGAGCTGAATGATCGCTGATCATGCGGCGATCATCGCCACGACGTCGCCGGGCTGAGCGAAGTTGTCTATCCACGAGAGAGTATTCGGCAGATCTCAGGCGATGAAGCTTCCCGCGGATTACGAGTGGCGTCTCCCGAAGCCGTCCCTGACTCATTTATTTCGATGAATAAGATCGCCGAGTTCGCCGGTCATGGCTGATTCGTTGCCGCAATTGTGTTCGCGGTTGTATGCGTTGCTCGAGTCCCGTTCCTGCACACAGTCGCCAGCCTGCCGCACGCGAAAGCTGGTCGACCGACTGTAAGAATGCCATTCTGCATATTTACTGATACAAAGCGGTTTCTTCGTGTGCCTGTGCTGATCTGATCGCGTTCGACGCCCTGACGCTTTCCGGAAAGAACAATACCGACCAGCTATCTGCAATGAACTGGCGCAGATCAGCGATGGCGCCGCCGACGCCACCGTTGCACGCGCTGATCCACGGGCGCCCCAGTTTCAAAGCCGAGCACCGACGCGCCCACGCGCGCCTGTCGACGACATTCGCATCGCAGCTGCCGGGAGGCTGACGACACGGCCGTAAATGGCCACATGAGCCTCACTGGGGGCGGCGGACAGTCGCCGTCGCGCAGATGGCGGCCAGCTGAGAGATGCCGCCGACCGTTTATGACGCCCGAGCTGCACAGGTCGACGAGCCGCCTCGGGCACCTCGCCGTTGGCGACGACGATCGCCACCAGTTCGAGCGTGAACAGGCGTTGAACCGACGCGCTGCAATCGGTCCTGCGGCAGGCCGCGCAGGTATGCGCGTTCGCCGCGCCCAGGATCTGGACGCGGAACGGATGGATGAAATTCATGCGCCCGACCTGCCCGATGGTGGGCTGCAGCGCGGCTTCGCCCGGTCAGCACGCGGTTGCCGCCCTGCGTCCTCGCGATGCCATGTGAGGCCGGTGCCAGTCGCGGCATGTCGTCGAACAGACGCTGGCACGCTGACCTGCCGCAGGTGGGCATCGTTGCTCATCGTCGCACGCGCTACTGGTGGCACCCAGTCGCGAATCAGCGCGTGCAGCGTGCGCTGCGCGTCAGCGGCGCGACAAGCTCGGTCGCGGAACGCGCGCTCGCTGAACACATCTGCGCGAGCTCGGACAGGAGCTGCAGATGCAGGTCGGTTGCCTGCTCCGGCACCAGCAGCACGAACACCTGCGACACGCGGCTTGCCGTCGGGCGCGTCGAACGCGATCGGCCGTTTGCAGCCGGACGAAGGCGCCGCGCGCCTCGCGCGAGGCCGCTTGATGCGTCCGTGCGGGATCGCGATGCCCTGGCCCGAGCCCGGTCGGAGCCGAGCTTTTCGCGCGCGGCGAGGGCTGCCGGCAACGGTGTCGCGCGTCGAGGCCGGCGTTCGCCGCGAACAGCGCGCCCACCGCCTCGAACAGCCGCGGCTTCGAGTCGGCACGTCGAGGTCGAGCGCGATGTTGGCGGCCGGCAGCAGCTCGGCGATCTGGTTCATCGGCGGAACGTCGGAATGGAAACGGCGGGCGGTACTCGGACGGCCTCGCCGAGTCGGGCGTGGCGGCGAGCGCTCTACCCCCAGTCACCGGCCGCAGCTGCGCCGCGGCCTCGTCGACGCGCCGGCAAGCGAGCGCTTCGATCGCCGCGCGACTCGTGCCGGTGCGCGGACGAGCTTTTCCTTTGTAGCTTCACGACCTGCGCGGTCGAGCTTGTCGGCGCAGGCAGTCGATCGCCGCGTACATGTCGGGCTCGATCGCTTCCGCAGTGGATGTCCTTGCCGCGCACGTGCAGGTTCGCCTCGACCTTCTGTCGCAGCTTGTCCACCGACAGCACCGACGTTCACGTCGATCACGTGGTCGAAATGCCGCGTTCACGCGGTCGAGCTTCGACGACGACGTAGCGCGCGGATCGCGGGCGTGATCGTCGAGGTGATGGCCGGTGAGGTTCAGGTTCATCAGACTCTCCTCGTGGTCTGCATGGGCTGGCGAAGCTGCGTGACCGCCCAGGCGCGAGCGTTGCCGCTACGAGCGCCTTGCGCAGGTTGACGGGAGGAATCGCGAGCGCCTCCCGGTACTTGGCGATCGTGCGCCGAGCGACGATGATGCCCTGCTCGCCGAGCATGTCGGCGATCCGGCTGTCGGTCAGCGGCGCCTTGCGGTTCTCGGCGGCGATCGAGCTGCTTGATCAGCGCGCGGATCGCGGTGGCCGAGGCCGCGCCGCCGGTGTCGGTGGCGACGTGGCTGCCGAAGAAATACTTGAGCTCGAACGTGCCGCGCGGCGTCAGCATGTACTTCTGCGTGGTCACGCGCGAAATCGTCGACTCGTGCAGGTCGAGCATGTCGGCGATCTCGCGCAGCACCATCGGCCGCATCGCGACCTCGCCGTGCTCGAAGAAACGGCGCTGCCGCTCGACGATCGCCTGCGCGACGCGCAGGATCGTCTCGAAGCGCTGCTGCACGTTGCGGATCAGCCACTTCGCTTCCTGCAGCTGCGCGGCGAGCTGCTGGTTCGACGAGTCGCGGTTGCGCGTGAGGATGTCCGCGTAGATGCGGTTGAGGCGCAGCTTGGGCATCGCCGCCTCGTTCAGCGAGGCGACCCACGTGCCCTCGGATCTTGCGTACGACCACGTCCGGGAACGACGTAGTTCGCCTCGGTCCTTGGCGAACGACGCGCCCGGCCGCGGGTTGAGGCTGCGGATCAGCTCGCGCACGGCGCTGCACGCCGGCGTCGTCGCAGTGCAGCAGCCGTTGCAGCTTGGTGAAGTCGCGGCTGGCGAGCAGCGGCAGGTGGCCGTCGACGATCTTCAGCGCCTCGGCGCGGAACGCGTGTCGTGGCGGCAGCGCCTTCAACTGCAGCGCCGAGGCATTCGGCCGCGATCGCGCGCGCCGACGCCGGCGGGCTCGAAGCTCTGCAGGTACTTGAGCCCGATCGTCAGCTCTTCGGGCTCGAGCGCGTCGAGCTCTCGGAGAACATGCTCGGCGATCTCCTCGAGCGACGACGCGAGGTAGCCGTCGTCGTCGAGCGCGTCGATCAGCGCGGCGACGATCTGGCGGTCGCGCAGCGGCAGGTTGAGCAGCGCCAGCTGCTCGATCAGGTGATCGCGCAGCGAGCTGGTCGCGACCTGCTGCGGATAGAAGTCGTCGTCCTCGTTGGCTGCTGCCGCCGCCGCCCCAGTCGCCGTCGGTGCGCCGCCGCCGTAGTCCGAGAAGTCGGTGACGTCCGGCAGGTCGTCGCGCGTCGGCGCGGCATCGACGCCGTGTCATGCCGTCGCTGTCGCCGTCGCCATCGTCGTCGCGCGTCGACGCGCTCGGTGGTCGCGGTCCGGCGCGCGGTGCCCGGCCAGCGGGAACTCCTGCGGCGGCGCGTCCTCGTCGCCGTCCTCGCGCTCGAGCAGCGGATTCTCCTGCAGCATCCGCTCGACCTCCGGCGTTGAGCTCGAGCGTCGACAGTTGCAGCAGCCGGATCGACTGCTGCAGCTGCGGCGTCAGCGTGAGGTGCTGCGAGAGCTTGAGCTGGAGCGTTTGCTTCATCGAGACTTGAGGCGCATGCGCTCAGAGCCGGAAGTGCTCGCCCAGGTAGACCTTGCGAACGTCCTCATTATAGACAATCTCGCCCGGAGCGCCCGAGGCGAGCACCGCGGCCCTCGTTGATGATGTAGGCGCGGTCGCAGATGCCCAGCGTCTCGCGCACGTTGTGGTCGGTGATCAGCACGCCGATGCCGCGCTCCTTGAGGAAGCCGATGATGCGCTGGATGTCGAGCACCGCGATCGGGTCGACGCCGGCGAACGGCTCGTCGAGCAGGATGAAGCGCGGCCGCGTGGCCGAGCGCGCGCGCGATCTCGCAGCGCCGCCGCTCGCCGCCCGACAGCGACGATCGCGGGCGCTTCGCGCAGATGCGCGATCGTACAGGTCCTCGAGCAGCGCGTCGAGCCGGTTCTGCGATCGCGTCGGCGTCGAGGTCCTGCAGCTCGAGGATCGCGCGCACGTTCTCCGCGACGGTCAGCTTGCGGAAGATCGACGCTTCCTGCGGCAGGTAGGACAGGCCGCGGCGCGCGCGGCGGTGGATCGGCAGGCGCGTGACAGGTCCTCGCCGTCGAGCTCGATGCGTGCCGCCGTCGGCGGCGACCAGGCCGACGATCATGTAGAAGCAGGTGGTCTTGCCGGCGCCGTTGGGCCCCAGCAACCCGACGACTTCGCCGCTCGCGACCTCGAGCGAGACGTCGTGACGACCGTGCGCGCCTTGTAGCGTTTCTGCAGGCTGCGCCGCCGACAGCTGGCTCAAGTCGCGCTTCAGTCGGATCCGACTCGTGACTGCGCTTGAGCGCCAGCGGGCTTCGGCTGCGCCGGCGCCTTCCTGGAGCCGGCGGCCTTGGCGTCCTTGCCCTTGTCCGCCGCCTTGTCGGTGCCCTTCCGGCAGGTTCCTGACCGGCTGAGTCGCCGTCCTGCGGCTGGAACGCGCCGCGCACGCGCGTCGCTCCTGCTGGCCGCGTCGACGGCTGCCGGCGCGATCGGGCCGGCCTTCGGCGCCTTGAGCAGACTTCGGTGGCTCGCGTTGTAGGAAATGTAGTTGCTGCGGATCTCGTCGCCGCCGCGCTTGAGCAGCGCGCGGTCGAACAGTTCGAGCAACGTCCTTCGCGCCGTCGTACATCGATCGCGCTGCGCGCAGCCCTCGTAGTATCTCGTCGGCGTCGTCGCGCTTCTGCCGGAACGCGACCGGATTGCCGAAAGCGGTCGCCGACAGCGAGTTGTCGGCGTTCTGGCTTGAACGTCGATGCTGGTCGGCCTGGATCGAGATCGTGCCCTGCGTGATGACGACGTGCCGGCCAGGTCGCCCGTCTTGCTTTCGTCGTTGACCGTCGCCGTCGTCGCCGTGGAACTTGATCGGCTTGCTCGCGGTCCGCCTTTTCCGCGTGCGCGGGCGCGCGCAGGCCAGCGCAAGGCGACGGCAGGGCAGCGCAGGGAGAACGGTCAGCGTCACGATGGAGTGCGGGTCATTGCTCCGGACGCGCCTGCGGCTGTAGTGTGCCGCTGCACGCCGGAATTGAGCTTGATGCGTCTTGGCGCTTGTTGTCGAGCTTCGAGCCCCGACCGCAGCGATTATTCCACGCGGTTCCTCGATCGTCACCGCCTTGTCGGTGCGCGCGTACTTCCCTGTGGCATCGTGGGAATTCGGTCGTCAGCGTGATGGGACCGGCTGGCGTCGTCGGCTGACCTTGGCGGCGGCCGGGGCTGCGTGGCTTGGCTGGCGCGGCGGCGCCTCGCGGACCGCGCGGACGTTGCCCGTGAAACATCACGTTCTCGCGATCGCCGCGAGAGCTTGCCCCGGTCGCGCGGTGCACGCGGAACGCCGGCTGCCCGGCCTGCGCGTCTGCGACAGCATCGGCTCGATGAACTGCGTCGTCTGGTCATCGGCGAAGTGCTCCGCGCGCTGGCGCCGGATCAGCAGCTTGCAGCGGATCCCGTCCGGATCGAGCTCGACGGCGCGGACGCCGTCGATGTAGATGGTCGAGGTCGTGGCGCGCGTAGCCGTCGTGCGCGGCGACGGCGGCTAGCACCTGCGCGTCGAGCCAGTAGGTGAGCGCGCGCAAGGCCGCCAGTAGCAGCACCGGCGACCACGCAGTCGCGCGGTCGAGCCAGCGTCGGCGGGTCCGTCGGCTCGGCGCATGGGAATATCATGCGCGCGTGCAGTCGCGGCATCGACTCGCGCGCGACGCTTGCCCTGCGCGGCGAGGATCAGTTCGCGCGAGTTCGCGCACCGCGCCCGCGGCCGCGCGTCGCGCGCGGTGACGTATTGCGCGTGCTGCCGCACCACGGCCGGCGCGTGCGCGACGGTCGCCGCGAAGCCGCAGGCGCGCAGTCACCGGCAGGTCGGGAAGGTCGTCGCCGATGTGCGGCGCAGGCGGCCGGCTGCGATGCCGGCAGCTCGCGTGCGCAGCTCGTTCCCACCGCGGTAGCTTGTCCGCGGCTGCCGAGCAGCGACATGCGCGACGCTTGAGCTCGGCGCGCGATGCGCTGACCGCCGGCGCCGGGCTGCCGCTGATCCACGCGACCGACGATGCCGGCGCGTTGCAGCAGGCCGATGCCCAGCGCCGTCGAGCGCGGAGAATGCCTTCGTCTCGTGGCCGTGGTCGTCGACGTAGATGCGGCCATCGGTCAGCACGCCCGTCGACGTCGCAGGTCAGCAGGACGCACGCGCGCGCGCGCGGCCAGCGCATCGTGTCGGCCATCAGACGATCCTCGCCCGGAACAGGTCGTGCAGATGCAGCGCGCCGATCAACCGCTGCGCATCGTCGACGACCAGCAACTGGGAAACCTTTGGGCGCCTGTCTCCATCGTGTCCACGCAGTCCACGGCGAGGCGGTCGGCGCGCGATCGTGCGCGGCGTCGCGCGTCATCACGTCGGCGACACTTGACGGCGCGCACGTCGCGGACGCGCGTCGAGGCAGCGGCGCAGATCGCCGTCGGTGAAGATTCCCGCGACGCGCCCGTCGGCGTCGACGACGGCGGTCATGCCCATGCCCTTGCGGCTCATTTCGACGATCGCCTGCGCCGAGCGTCGCGGTCGATGCGGCACACCGGCAGTCGCGTCGCCGGTGCGCATGACGTCGGCGACACGCGTCAGCAGCCGCCGGCCGCAGCGCTCCGCCGGGATGCGAGCGCGCGAAATCCTCGGCCGAGAATCCGCGCGCGTCGAGCAGCGCCAGCGCCAGCGCGTCACCCGAGCGCCAGCGCCGCGGTGGTGCTCGCGGTGGGCGCGAGGCCCGAGCGGACACGCTTCGGCGTCGACGGCGGCGTCGAGATGCACGTCGGCGCGCCTGCGCGAGCGAGCTCTGCTCGTTGCCGGTCGAGCGCGATGAGTCGCGCGCCCTCGCGCTTCAGGTGCGGCGTCAGCGCCACCAGTTCGTCGGTCTCGCCGGAGTTCGACAGCATGACCACGATATCGTCGGCGCGTGATCATGCCGAGGTCGCCGTGCGGCGCCTCGGCGGGATGCACGAAGAACGCGGGCGTGCCGGTGGAGCGCGAGCGTGGCAGCGAGCTTGCGCGCCGATGTGACCCGACTTGCCGATTCCGACGACGACGACGCGGCCGCGGCAGTTGAGCATCGAGCGTCGACCGCGGCGACGAACGGCGCGCCGAGGCGCGCCGGCACAGCGCGTGATCGCGCTCGGCCTCGGTCGTCGAGCACGTCGCGGGCGAGCGCCAGCGCGCAGCGTCGACGGTCGACGGCAGGCCGCGGCGTGCGATCCTCGTCGGGTCGTCCCGTGCGTTCATCGGCCGAGTATAGCCTGCCGCCCGCGCACGAGGTTCGATAGCCCGGTGCCGCATGTGCACCGGCGAGGGCGCCACGGCCGAATCGCTAGCGCCACGTTGCGCCGGGTCCTGTCCTGCGCATGCCGCACGTCGCACCCTGCAACTCGATCCTCGTCCTGCTCGCGGCGCGCCGGTGGTCGTGGTCGTGGTGTGCCGGCCGGTCCGGCTGCCCGCCGATCCTGGGCTACCTCGCGGTCGGCATCGTGCGTCGGCCCGCACGCGCTCGCGCTGGGTGCCCGACGACACGACACGCGCTACCTCGCCGAGTTCGGCATCGTGTTCCTGATGTTCTCGATCGGCCTCGAATTCAGCCTGCCGCAGCTGCGCGCGATGCGGCGCGCGGTGTTCGGCCTCGGCCTGGCGCAGGTGGCGATCACGACGCTGGTCGGCGATGGCTCGTGCTCCAGCTCGCTGGGCTACGGCTGGCAGGCGGGCCTCGTGCTGGGCGGCGCGCTGGCGATGAGCTCGACCGCCATCGTCTCCAAGATGCTCGCCGAGCGCATGGAGCTCGGCACGCCGCACGGCCGCGACGTGATGGGCATCCTGCTGTTCCAGGACCTCGCCGTGGTCGCGTTCCTGATCGTCATCCCGTCGCTGCGGCCAGCACGGCGCCGAGACTGCGCGCATGGCGCTCGCGCATCGCGGCCGTCAAGGCGGCGGTCGCGCTGGCCGCTCATCCTGTTCTTCGGCCAGAAGCCGATGCGCGCGTGGTTCCACGTCGTCGCGCGGCAGCGCTCGTCCGGAGCTGTTCGTGCTGAACGTGCTGCTGGTCACGCTGGGCCTGCGCGCGCTGACCGAGATCGCTCGGGCTGTCGCTGGCGCTGGGCGCGTTCCTCGCCGGCATGCTGATCGCGGAGACCGAGTACCGCTACCAGGTCGAGGAGGACATCAAGCCGTTCCGCGACGTCCTGCTCGGGCTGTTCTTCGTCACGGTCGGCATGGCGCTCGACCTCGAGGTCGTCGCCGGCGCATCTGGGCTGGGTGCGCTGCTGCTGCTGGTGCCGGTGCTGGCCAAGCTCGTGCTGATCGTCGTCGCTGGCGCGCGCTGTTCGGCGCGCCGCTGTCGACGGCGCTGCGCACCGGCTTCTACCTCGCGCAGGCGGGCGAGCTCGCGCTGGTGATGCTCGCGCTGGCCGCGCGAAAACGAGCTCGTTCCGCGCGAACTCACGCAGCCGGTGCTGGCGGCGATGATCCTGTCGATGCTGATCGGCGCCGCTCATCATCCAGTTCGCCGAGCCGATCGTGCGCAGGCTGACCGCCAACGACTGGCTTGCGCGCGCGGCGCAGGTGACGCAGATCGCGGCGAAGACGATGTCGCGGCAGGACCACGTCATCATCTGCGGCTACGGCCGCAGCGGGCCAGAACCTCGCGCGCCTGCTCGAGGCGGAGGACATTCCTTACGTCGCGCTCGACGCCGATCCGGAGCGCGTGCGCGAGGCCGCGGCGGACGGCGGCAGCGTCGTCTACGGCGACGCGAGCCGGCGCGAGGCGCTGACGTCGGCGGGACTGCGCAAGGCGCAAGGCGGTCGCGATCACGTTCGCCGACACCCCGGTCGCGCTCAAGATCCTGCACCACGTGCAGGAGCTGCGTCCGGAGCTGCCGGTGATCGTGCGCACGGTCGACGACAGCGAACTCGACAAGCTGCTCGATGCCGGAGCGACCGAGGTCGTGCCCGAAGTGCTCGAGGGCAGTCTCATGCTCGCCTCGCATTCGCTGCTGCTGCTCGGCGTGCCGCTGAACCGCGTGCTGAACGCGCATCCGCACGCATCCGCGAGGAGCGCTACGGCCTCTTCCGCGGCTTCTTCCACGGCGCGACCGACGCCGCGGATGCCGCCGACAACCTGCAGCCGCGGCTGCATTCGGTCGTGCTGCCAGTCGCGCGCCTACGCGCAGTGCGGCCGGACGCTGGCGGAGCTCGAGCTCGGCGACGCTCGTCGAGGTGACCGGCGTGCGCCGGCGCGGCGTCGCGCTCGCAGCGCCCGGACGAAGGACTGGCGCTTCGAGGCCGGCGACGTCGTGGTGCTGCTCGGCCGGCCGGAGCAGCTTGCTGCTGGCGGAACAGCGGCTTCTAAACGCTGACCGACTCGCGGTTCGCGCCGGCACTCGCCATGACGCAGCGCTAACTGACCGCGGGTCATTGCGGCGGCTGCGAGCGCAAAGGCTACAATCGCCGTCCGCTATTCGACTGATCCCTTCGCGTGACGCCCTCAGTGACCGCCTCCGCAGTCCGCCAGCCGCGCACGCCTGCCTGTCCTACCGAGAACGCCGTCGAGCTGGCCGGCGTGACCTTCGGCTACGACCGCGCCGCGCCCGTGCTCGCGCGGCATCGACATGACGATCCCGCGCGGCAAGGTCGTCGCGATCATGGGCGGCTCCGGCTGCGGCAAGACCACGATCCTGCGCCTGATCGGCGGCCAGCTGCGCGCCGCAGCGCCGGGCGTGTCGCTGGTCGCGGGCCAGTCGGTGCGCCGACCTGCGACGCGAGGCGCCTGTTCGCGATGCGGCGCAAGATCGGCATGCTGTTCCAGTTCGGCGCGCTGTTCACCGACCTGACGGTGTTCGAGAACATCGCCTTTCGCGTTGCGCGAGCACACCGAACCTGCCGAACGAGCTTGATCCGCGACCTCGTGCTGATGAAGCTCAACGCCGTCGGGCTGCGCGGCGACGGCGCAGTTGCGGCCCGCCGAACTGTCGGGCGGCATGGCGCGCCGCGTGGCGCTGGCGCGCGCGATCGCGCTCGACCCGATGCTCGTGCTCTACGACGAGCCGTTCGCCGGGCTCGATCCCGATTTCGCTGGGCGTCGTCGGGCCAGCTGATCCGGGAAGTTGAACGACGCGCTGGGAATCACGTCGGTGGTGGTCACGCACGACGTCTACGAATCGCTGAAGATCGTCGACTACCTCTACTTCGTGTCCGAAGGCCGCATCATCGCGCAGGGCACGCCCGGACGAAGTTCGCGCGTCGACGGACCCGTTCGTGCGCCAGTTCGTCGACGGCGCGGCCGACGGTCCCGGTGCCGTTCCACTATCCGGCGCGCCGCCTACGCCGAAGAACTCGCCGTCCATGTCGACTGACGCCATCGCCAACGGACTGCGCCGCGTCGGCGCGGGCGCGATCGAACGCCGTCGCGCGCCTGGGCTATTCGCGCGCGCTTCTTCGTCGCTCGTGCTGACCCACTCGCCCGACGGCGTTCCGGCGCATGCGCCTGACGCTGCGCGAGATCTATTTCTGCGGGCGTGCTGTCGCTGGTGATCATCATGGTGTCCGGGCCTGTTCGTCGGCATGGTGCTCGGCCTGCAGGGCTACGACTCGCTCAACAAGTACGGCGCGGGCGAGTCGCTCGGCATCTTCGTCGGCCTGTCGCTCGTGCGGGAGCTTGGGACCCGTCGTCGCCGGCCTGCTGTTCGCGAGCCGCGCCGGCAGCGCGATCACCGCGGAGATCGGCCTCATGAAGACGACCGAGCAGCTGTCGCGCGATGGAAATGATGGCGGTCGACCCGCTGGCGCGCGATCGTCGCGCCGCGGTTCTGGGGCGGCGTGATTTCGATGCCGCTGCTGGCCGCGCTGTTCTCGGTGATGGGCGTTTTCGGTGCCTATCTGGTCGGCGTCCGCCTGATCGGCCTCGACAGCGGCGCGTTCTGGGGCAACATGCAGGCGGCGATCGACTTCTGGCCGGACGTCACCAACGGCATCATCAAGAGCTTCGTGTTCGGCATCGCGGTGAGCCTGATCGCGGTGTTCGAGGGCTACGACGCGACGCCGACCGCCGAGGGCGTGTCCGTCGGCGACGACGCGCACGGTGGTCGGCGCGTCGCTCGCGATCCTCGCGCTCGACTTCGTTCTTACCGTGTTCATGTTCAGAGGGCTAGGCGCGATGAATCGCACCGCGATCGACCTGTGGGTCGGCATTTTCGTCGACGATCGGGCTCGGCGCGATCGTGTTCCTCGCGCTCAAGGTCGGCAACCTCGACGTCGCTCGACACGGTGCCCGAGCTATCGGCTCGACGCCCGCTTCGACAACATCGGCGGCCTCAAGAGTGCGCGCGCCGGTCAAGGCCGCGGGCGTGGTCGTCGGCCGCGTCGACCGGATCAGGCTCGACCCCAAGACCTACGAGGCCGTGGTCGGCCTGCAAGATCGACAACGGTTACCAGTTCACCAAGGACACGATCGCGTCCATCCTGACCTCCGGCCTGCTGGGCGAGGTCTACATCGGCCTCGACGCGGGCGGCGATACCGTCGATGCTGGCGGACGGCGCGACGATTGCGAAGACGCAATCGGCGGTCGTGCTCGAAAGCTGATCAGCCAGTTCCTGTTCGACAAGGCCAGCAGCGGACGCGGCAAAGTGAAATGATGCGTGTCGCATGGCCGTGATCTGCGTTCTGGCGGCGCTGCTGCTGTCCGCGTGCGCGAGCGCGCCCGGCGCGCCGACGATCCCGTTCGAGCCGTGGAATCGCGCGATGTACGCGGTCAACAAGCCGATCGACGACCACGTCATGCGGCCCATCGCCCAGGCGCTACGTCGACTACGTGCCGAAGCTCTTCCGCCAGGGCGTGTCGCAACGTATTCGGCAACATCGACGACCTGTTTTCCGGGATCAACGGCCTGCTGCAGGGCAAGACGGACAAAGGCAGGCAACGATTTCGGCCGCGTCATCGGTCAACTTCTGGGGCGTGTTCGGGCTGGTCGACATCGCCTCGGATCTCGAGCATTCCCAAGGGCAACGAGGATTTCGGGCAGACCTTCGGCTATTGGGGCATCCCGCAGGGTCCGTACCTGTTCGTTCCGCTGTGGGGGCCGACGACGGTGCGCGACGGCACCGGCACGCTTGATCCGTGTCTGGTATGGTCCGGTCGGCTACATCCCCTACGTGCCGCTTCCGCAAATTCGCTCTACGGCCTGGGCGCGGTCGACCTTCGCGCGAATGCGCTGGGCACGACTTCGCTGATCGAGGAGGCGTCGCTCGATCAATACACATTCATCCGGCGCGCGTATCCTGCAGCGCCGCCAATACGATGGTCTACGACGGCACGCCGCCGCCAGAAAAGGACGAGTGAATGCTCAGCTTCCGGACTTTCCGCTTCCCGAGTTTCCTGAACACCTGCGCCGCTCTGATTCTGGCCGTTGCGGCCGTCCCTTCGCTCGCCCAGGAAGCCCCCGACGTCATGGTCAAGCGCGTCGCGGGCAGAGGTGCTGCAGATCGTGCGCGCCGATCCCAAGGTGCAGGCCGGCGACCAGCAGCGCCTCCGCGAGGTGATCGAGACCAAACTCCTGCCCCATTTCGACTTCGAGCGGATGACGGCGCTGGCGATGGGCCGCAACTGGCAGAAGGCGACGCCCGAGCAGCAGAAGCAGCTGATCGATCAATTTCGCACGCTGCTGGTCCGTACCTACTCCGGCGCGCTGACGCAGTATCGCGACCAGACGATGGAGTACAAGCCGCTGCGCGCCGATCCTGCCGCGACGGACGTCACCGTGCGCACGGAGGTCATCCGGCCCGGGCCAGGCGCCGGTACAGATCGATTACGGCTTGACCGAAGACCGCAGCGGGATGGAAGGCCTTCGACGTCATCGTCGGCGGCGTGTCGCTGGTCACCAACTACCGCGACGAATTCAACGAACAGGTCAAGAGCGGCGGCGTGGACGGGCTCATCAAGACGCTGACGACCAAGAACAAGGGGGCCTCGGCCAAGTCATGATCGAATGCGCATGCGACGAACCGGTGGCGTGCTTTGTCCCGGCAGGCGAGCGCTGGACGTACATGGGCACGCTGACGTTCGCGGACGCGAGCCGCCGTGTTCGAGCGCGTCGCGCGCATTGGCGTTGCCAAGTGGCGGAATTGTCGACTTGGCCGGTCTGCAGCAGGCCGACTCTTCCGCGCTCGCGGTGATGCTGGCGCTGAAGCGGCGCGCGACCGCCGGAAGGCGCCGCGCTGGAATTCGCGTCGATCCCTCCGGGCATCCATCGCGCTGGCGTACGTGTACGGCGTCCTGGACCTCCTCGCCGGTTAGGCTCGTGCGGCCCGCGCGTGACCGCTTGCTGACGTTCGCCGTCCTCTGATTCCCTGATCCTGATTCCTGCTCCCTGATGATTGCCGTCGACGTGACCGATGTCGCGCGCCGCTTCGGCAGCGTGCGGGCCCTGGACGGCGTGGACCTCACAGTCGAGGAAGGGGAGTTCTTCGGGCTGCTGGGCCCCAACGGCGCCGGCAAGACCACGCTCATTTCGATCCTCGCGGGACTGCACGCGCGCCGATCGCGGCACCGCGCGCAATACTCGGGCACGACGTCGTCGCCGACTACCGCGAAGCGCGCCGCAATCTGGGCGTCGTGCCGCAGGAGCTGGTGTTCGACCCGTTTTTCAGCGTCCGCGAAACGCTCGAGATGCAAGCCGGCTACTTCGGCCTGCGCAAGAACGGCGCGTGGATCGACGAGATCCTGCACCACCTGGACCTCACCGGCGAAGGCAAACGCCAACATGCGCTCGCTGTCCGGCGGTATGAAGCGCCGCGTCCTCATCGGCCAGGCGCTGGTGCACAAGCCGCCGGTGATCGTGCTGGACGAGCCGACCGCCGGTGTGGACGTCGAGCTGCGGCAGAGTCTGTGGGGCTTCATCCGCAAGCTCAATCGCGACGGCCACACGATCATCCTCACGACGCATTACCTCGAGGAAGCCGAGGCGCTGTGCGGGCGGATCGCGATGCTGAAGGCGGGCCGCGTGGTGGCGCTCGACACCACGCAGAACCTGCTGGCGCAGTTCGCCGGCCTGACGGTGCGGCTGGCGGCGCCGCGCGTGCCCGCCGGCGTGGCAATCCCGAATCGTCAGCGCGAGGATGCCGGACTGTTCTATCTCTGGCCTCGACACTTACGCCGACCTCGAGGCGCTGCTCGCCGCGCTGCGCGAGGAGGGTATCGCGATCGCCGAGCTGGCGCTGGCCGAAACCGATCTCGAGCAGGTCTTTCCTGCGCATCATGAAGGCGCCCGCAGGTCGCCGAAGCATGAGCGCCGTGGTCGGGCATGGCTGGCTCACGCTGCTCTACAAGGAGCTGCTGCGCTTCTGGAAGGTGCGCTTCCAGACGATCGCCGCGCCGATCCTGAGCGCGCTCCTGTACCTGCTCATCTTCTCGCACGTGCTGGAGGGGCGCGTATCGGTCTACGACGGCCAGTGACGTACACGGCCTTCCTGGTGCCCGGGCCTCGTGATGATGGCGGTGCTGCAGAATGCGTTCGCGAACTCGTTCGTCGTCGCTGATCCAGTCGAAGATCACCGGCAACCTCATCTTCATCCTGCTGCCGCCGCTGTCGCCGCGCGATCTCTTCGCGCGCCTACGTGCTGGGCGCGATGGTGCGCGGCCTCGTCGTCGGGCTGCGGCGTGTTCGCCGTCACGCTGTGCTTCAACGCCGGCGCTGCTCGTCGATGCCGCATCCGTTGTGGGCGCTCGCGTTCGCGCTCGCTGGGCAGCGCGATCCTCGGCACGCTCGGCCTCATCGCCGGCATCTGGGCCGACAAGTTCGACCAGCTGGCCGGCGTTCCAGAATTTCGTCATCATGCCGCTCACGTTCCTGTCCGGCGTCTTCTACTCGATCCATTCGCTGCCGCCGTTCTGGCAGGCGCTGTCGCGCTGGAACCCGTTCTTCTATATGATCGACGGCTTCCGCTACGGATTCTTCGGCGTTTCGGACGTGTCCGCCGCGGCCAGCTTCGCGCATCGTCGTGGTGTTGCTGCGTGCGCTGTCGGCTGCCACTGCGCTGGCGATGCTCGCGCGCGGCTGGAAACTGCGCCACTGAACGCACGCTCACGCACCGATGAAAGCTTCATGGCCACTGCGGAATCCATCCGGCAATCGATCGACGCCGGCCTGCCGTGCCGCGCACGTCGAGGTCAGCCGGCGACGGCCAGCACTGGGAAGCGGTGATCGTCTCGCGCGGCGCTTCGAAGGGCTGTCGCTGATCAAGCGCCACCAGCTCGGTCTACGCGGCGCTCGGCGATCGGATGCGCGAGGAGATCCACGCGCTGTCGATGCACGACGCTGACGCCCGTCACAGTGGGCAGCGCGCACAGCCGACATGGATAAGCTGGTGATCGAAGGCGGGCACGCCGCTCGACGGGCGAAGTGCGCGTGTCCGGCGCCAAGAATGCCGCGTTGCCGCTCCTGTGCGCGGCGCTGCTGTCGTCGGAGCCGCTGCACGCTGACCAATGTGCCGCGGCTTGAACGACGTGCGACACGATGCAGACGCTGCTGGCGCAGATGGGCGTGGCGCTGGATACGCGCGACGCCGGGCGCGGTGACGCTCGACGCCGCGCACGATCGACTGGCCGCTCGCGCCGTACGAGCTGGTGAAGACGATGCGCGCGTCGATCCTCGCGCTGGGACCGCTGCTCGCGCGCTCCGGCGAGGCGCGCGTTTCGCTGCCCGGCGGCTGCGCGATCGGCCTGCGGCCGGTCGACCAGCACGTCAAGGGCCTCGAGGCGATGGGCGCGACGATCGACCTCGAGCACGGCTACATCAATGCGCGGCGAAGCGGCTGCGCGGGCGCGCACCATCGTATTCGACATGGTCACCGTCACCGGCACCGAGAACCTGCTGATGGCGGCGACGCTGGCCGAAGGCGACGACGGTCCTCGAAAACGCCGCGCGCGAGCCGGAGGTCGTCGACCTCGCGCGCTGCCTCATGCGCGATGGGCGCGCGCATCACCGGCGCGGGCAGCGACCGGATCGCGATCGAAGGCGTCGCCCGCCTGCACGGCGCGACGCACGCGATCATGCCCGACCGGATCGAGACCGGAACGTTTCTCGCCGCGGTCGGCCGCCAGCGGGCGGCGATGTCGCCGTGCGCGGCGCGCAGGCCGGTCACGCTCGAGGCCGTGCTCGAGAAGTTGCGCGAGGCGGGGCGCGACCATCGACATGAGCACGGACGGAATAGCGGAGACGTGATTCGCGTCCGCCGCGATGGGCCGCTCGCGGCAGTCAACGTGCAGACCGCGCCGTACCCCGGCGTTCCCGACCGACATGCAGGCGCAGTTCATGGCGCTGGCCGCGCTCGCGCAGGGCACGGCGGTCGATCACCGAGACGATCTTCGAGAACCGCATGATGCACGTGCAGGAACTGAAGCGGCTCGGCGCCGACATCGACGTCGAAGGCAGCACGGCGATCGTCAGGGCGTCGCCGAAGCTGACGGGCGCCGACGTGATGGCCACCGACCTGCGCGCCTCGGCGTGCCTCGTGATCGCCGGCCTGATTGCGGAAGGCGAGACGACGATCGACCGCATCTACCACCTCGACCGCGGCTACGAGCGGATCGAGGCCAAGCTGTCGGCGCTGGGCGCGCGTATCTCGCGCGTCGCGTGACGGCGGCAACTCGCAGACAGCGACGCAGTTAGCGCCATGACGGCCATTCGCGATGAGATGACGGGCGCGCCGCTCGGCCATCCGACCACCTACCCGGACACCTACGACGCGGCGCTGCTGTTCCCGGTTCCGCGCGCGCCGCAGCGCCAGGAAATCGGCGTGACCGGAGCGCTGCCTTTCACCGGCGCCGACACGTGGACGGCGTACGAGCTGACGTGGCTCGATCCGCGCGGCAAGCCGCAGAGTCGCGATCGCGACGTTCGTGGTACCGGCCACGTCCGCGGCACATCGTGGAGTCGAGAGTCGGTCAAGCTGTACCTGGGCGCGTTCGCGCAAACCCGCTTCGACGGCGGCGCGGAAGTTGCGGCGACGATCGAGCGCGACCTCGCGCGCAGGCAACGGGCGGAATTGCGACAGGTTGCGCTGGACGCGCCGGCCGACGTTCCTGTCCGTGCGAGTCGCGGATCTCGCCGGCGAAAGCCTGGACGAATTGCCGGCGGCGATCCAGCGCTACCACCTGGCGCCCGAGCTGTTGGCTGGCGGACGGCCCCGTAGTCGAGGAGACGCTCACAACCTCACTCTTCCGGTCGCTGTGCCCGATCACGTTCCAGCCCGACTTCGCATCGGTGCAGCTCGCCTATCGCGGACCGGCGATCGATCGCCTGGCGCTCGCTGCGCTACCTCGTGTCCCTACCGGTGCCATCCGGGATTCCACGAGCATTGCGTCGAGCGCATCTTCGTCGACGTCATGGCGCGCTGCCGGTGCGAAGCGTTGTCGGTCTACGCGCGCTTCACGCGCCGCGGCGGCATCGACATCAACCCGTTTCGCACCAACGCCGGCACTTGCCGCCCCGCCGAACGTGCGCACGCCACGCCAATGACGCCCGCCTCCCGGGTCACGGCGATCCGCGGCGCGCTCGTCACCTTCTCCGGCGACCCGTTCGTCGAGGGCGTCGGCAACGACGCGTCATCATGAGGCCCGACGCCATCGTCGCGATGGCGGACGGTCGCATCGTGGATTGCGGCGCGGCGCGAGGAAGTCTCCGCGCGGCTGCCGGCGGGGACGCCCGTGGTCGCCTACGCCAATGCGCTGATCACCGCGGGATTCATCGACGGCCACGTCCATTACCCGCAGATTCCGTCATCGGCGCGGGCGGCAAGTCGCTGCTCGACTGGCTCGCGGACTACACGTTCCCGATGGAGCGCCGATTCGCCGGATGCGGGCCTTACGCGCGCGAAGTCGCGAAGGATGTATCTCGCGGAGAACCTGCGCCACGGCATCACGACGGCCGCGGTCTATGGCACGGTGCACCCGGCCTCGGTCGACGTGTTCTTCGAGGAAGCGCGCAAGCGCTCGGGCTTCGGATGATCGCGGGCAAGGTGCTGATGGACCGGCATGCGCCAGCGGATCTCGTGGACACGGCGCAGCGAGGTTATGACGAATCGAAGGCGCTGCTGCGAACGCTGGCATGGCAAGGACAGACTTGCGTACGCGATCACGCCGCGCTTTGCGGTGACGTCGAGCCCGCGCAGCTCGAAGCCGCCGGCAGCGCTGAAGCGCGTGCATCCCGACGCCTACGTCCAGTCGCATCTCTCCGAAAACATGGCCGAAGTGGCATGGGTGCGTGAACTCTTCCCTGCGCACAAGCGCTATGTCGACGTGTATGCGCATTTCGGTCTCACCGGCCGGCGGACGATTTTCGGCCACGGAATCCACCTGGACGAGGCCGACTTTGCGTTTCTGCACGCAAACGGGCACCGCGCTCGCGCATTGCCCGACATCCAACAATTTCCTGGGCAGCGGCCTTTTCAACCTCAAGGCCGCGAAGCGTGCCGAGGCGGCCCGTGCAGGTGGCCTTGGCGACAGACTTGGGAGGCGGCACCAATTTTTCGATGCTGCGTACGATGCAGGCGGCCTACGAAGTGGCGCAGCTGTCGGGATACGCGCTGCCTCCGTCATGCGCGCTCTACCTGGCGACGCGCGGCGCGGCGCACGCACTCGACCTCGCCGACCGCATCGGCAGCTCTCGCGCCCGGCATGGAGGCCGACGTCACGGTTCTCGACCTCCGCTCGACGCCGCTCATCGATTACCGGATGCGCTTCGCGCGCGACTTCGATGAAGTGCTCGCGATCCAGATGGCGCTGGCGGACGACCGCGCGATACGTGCGACGTATGTTGCCGGCCGCCTGGCATACGACCGTAACGCGTGAAATCCGGAATGTCGAATAGAATGGGAACGATGGACAAGACACATTCACGGACGTTGATTCACGGGAGCCCTGGGAATCGTTTTGGCGGCAGGCGTCGCGTTGGCGCTGGCCGGGCCGGCGCGCGCGGAGGAGAGGGCGTCTGGACCTTTGACAAACCTCCCAGCAAGGCGCTGCAAGTGAAATGACGGTTTCGTGCCGAGGCCCGAGTGGCTGGATGCGCTTCGCCTTTCCGCCGGTCAACTTCGGTGGCGCTTCGGGTTCATTCGTTTCCGCCAACGGGATGGTTCTGACCAACCACCACGTCGTGCTGTCCTGCTTGCAGATTCTCTCGAGCGAGGCCAACGACCTCGTCAAGAACGGCTTTCTCGCCGCGGGCCCAGGCCGAGGAGCGCGCGTGTCCGGGGATGGAATTGCGCCGACTCGAATCGACGGAAGACGTCACGACAAAGGTGCGCTCGGCGGTCAAATCGAAAGACGACACACTGGCTAACCAGGAGCGCAATGTGGCGATTGCGGCCCTCGAGAACGAATGCAAGGCGAAGACCGGGCAGCGTTGCGAGATGGTCACCCTGTACCGCGGCGCCGCCTATCAGCTTTACCGCTACAAGACATGGGACGACGTACGCCTGGTGTTCGCACCGGAAGCGCGCATCGGCTTCTTCGGGGTGATCCGGACAACTTCGTATACCCGCGCTTCGATCTCGATTTTGCGCTGGTGCGCGTCTACGAGCAGGGCCAACCGGTCAAGCCGAAGAGCTACCTGCGGTGGGCGCGGGCCGGCGTCGGCGAAGGCGAGCTGGTCTTCGCGGCAGGGCACCCTTACTCCACGGATCGCCTGGTCACGTTGGCGCAGCTTTGCATTCGACCGCGACGTTCGCTATCCGCTGATGCTCGCAAGCGCCAAGAGACGCCGCAAGGAGTTGCAGGCCTACTCGGCGCGGTCGCCGGAGGCCGAGCGCCGCGCAGCCGAAAATCTTTTGGCACCGAAAACTGGCTGAAGTCGATGCTGGGCGAGTACAAATCGCTTCAGGAGCCGGGACTGATGGTGGCAAAAGCCGAGGATGAGGCGCGGTTGCGCAAGGCGTTTGTCGCGGAAGCAGGCCGCAGCGATCCCTGGACCACGGTCGAAGTCGCCACCCGCAAGGAAGGCGGCCAGATCAAGGCCGCGTGGGTGGTCGGCTATGGCTATGGGACGTTGTTCGACACCGCCGGGAAGATCGTCGAACTGGCCAACGAAACTGCGCTGCCGGAAACGGACCGCCTGCCCGGCGTACCGCGCGTCGAAAGTTCCCCGGCTTGTACTGCGTCTCACTGCCGACGAGCCTGTACTACAAGGATCTCGAGATCGCGCGGCTTGCCGAGTATTGGCAGGAGGCGATCGATATTCTCGGCAAGGACGACCCCTTCGTCGTTCGCGTGCTCGGCAACAAGACACCGCTCGCCGCGGCGACGGAGGTTATCGAGGGCACCCGTATCGACCGGGCCGACGAGCGCAGAAACTCATCGACGGCGGGAAAGCCGCGACGGCGGCCTCGACCGACCCGCTGATCGTCCTCGCCCGCGACATCTATCCGATGCGTCGACCGCTCGCGAAGTTCCACGAAATCGAAGTCGAGACGCCAACGCTGCGGGCGGGTGATGACCTGGAAAAGTTGCGCTTCAAGTTGTTCGGCGACGGACGCCTATCCGGATGCCACCGGCTCGCTGCGCCTGAGCTATGGCACGGTGCGCGGCTACGATGCCGACGGTGTCCTGATGCCGTTCAGACCAATTTCGCGGGTCTGTACGCGCGCAGTTTCGCGTTCGGTGGCAAGCCTCCGTTCGACCTGCCGCAGCGGTGGCTGGACAAGCAGCGCAGCCTGGACTTGGCCACGCCGCTCAATTTCGTCACCACGCTGGATATCATCGGCGGCAGCTCCGGGTCGCCGGTGGTCAATCGCAACGGCGAGCTCGTGGGGCTGATATTCGACGGCAATCTCGAAGGACTGGGCGGACGCTTCGTTTACACAGACGAAAAGCGCGGTCCATCGCGGTCGATAGCCGCGCCATTGTCGAAGCATTGGTGAAAGTCTACGGCGCCGAGGCGCTGGCAGCGGAGATGGGTAGATGAGTTGGCTGCGAATCGAGGGCGTCCGCCCCGATTCGCATGAGAAAAATCACGAAGCGTTGTGCATGATGAGAACCTAATTAGGGGTGAATCGCGGGCCTCAGTTGGCGAATGAGCCGACGATTCACTCCGGTAAATGCGGCTCCAGTAGAATCGGAGGTTTCCGCAGGTTACCGCCGTGTCCACGCTGACCCTCGCCCTGTCCAAGGGCCGCATTCTCGATGAAACGCTGCCGCTGCTGGCGCAGGCGGGCATCGTGCCGGCCGAGGATCCGGAGACGTCGCGCAAGCTGATCCTTCCCACCAACCAGGCCGGCGTGTCGCTGGTGATGTTGCGCGCGACCGATGTGCCGACCTACGTGCAGTACGGTGCGGCCGACGCGGGCGTGGCCGGCAAGGACGTGCTGCTGGAGCACGGCGGCGAAGGCCTGTTCCAGCCGCTCGACCTGGGCATCGGCCGGTGCCGTCTCGTCGTCGCCGTGAAGCGTTCCTACGACTGGAAGGGCACCGTGCAGCGCGGCGCGCGCATCCGCGTCGCCACCAAGTACGTGAAGACGGCGCGCGAGCACTTCGCGGCCAAAGGCATGCACGTCGACCTCATCAAGCTCTACGGCTCGATGGAATTGGCGCCGCTTGTCGGGCTCGCTGACGCGATCGTCGACCTCGTGTCTACCGGCAATACGCTCAAGGCCAACGACCTGGTCGCCGTCGAGGACATCATGCCGATCAGCGCGCGGCTCGTCGTCAATCCCGGCGCGCTTGAAGATGAAGCGCGACGTCGTGCAGCCGCTGCTCGATGCGCTTGCCCGCGTCGCCAAAGTGGATGCGCGATGAACACGGCGCTCGAACTGCGCCGTCTCGACACGGCGGCACGCGGGTTCGATGGCGAGCTTGGCGCGCTGATCGCCTTCGAGTCCGGCCAGGACGAAGCGCGTAGACGCGACGGTGGCGCAGATCGTCAGCGATGTCCGCGCGCGCGGCGATGCCGCGCTGCTCGACTGTACGCGCCGCTTCGACCGCCTCGACGCGACGTCGGTGGCCGCGCTGGAAATCACGGCGCGCGGAGATGCGGAGCGCGTACGAATGCGCTGCCGGTCGCGCAACGCGACGCGCTCGGCGCCGCTGCGGCGCGCATCCGCGCGTTTCACGAGAGGCAGAAGGTTGGCGGCTGGAGCTTCACCGAGGCGGACGGGACGGAGTTGGGCCAGCGCGTGACGCCGCTCGACCGCGTCGGCGTCTATGTTCCCGGCGGCAAGGCGGCCTATCCGTCGTCGGTGCTGATGAACGTGATTCCCGCACATGTCGCCGGCGTGCGCGAGATCGTCATGGTGGTGCCGGCCCCGGACGGCGTGCGCAATCGCTGGTGCTCGCCGCGGCGCATCTGGCCGGCGTAACGCGCGCATTCACGATCGGCGGCGCGCAGGCGATCGCTGCGCTGGCCTACGGGACGCAGACCGTGCCGGCCGTGGACAAGATCTGCGGCCCGGGAATGCCTATGTCGCGGCCGCCAAGCGCCGCGTCTTCGGCGCTGTCGGCATCGACATGGTCGCGGGCATGTCGGAAGTGCTCATCATCGCCGATGCGACCGCCAATCCCGACTGGATCGCGCTGGACCTCTTTGCCCAGGCCGAGCACGATGAAATGGCGCAGGCGCTGCTGGTGACGCCGGACGCCGGCTTGCTCGAGCGAGTTGCCGTGAGTGCGCAGCGCCTGATCGCGGACATGCCGCGCGCGGCCATCATCGCGGCGTCGCTGGCGCGTCGCGGCGCGCCTGATCAAGACGCGCGACCTGGCCGAGGCCTGCGCGCATCGCCAATCGCGTCGCGCCGGAGCATCTCGAGCTGGCCGTCGCCGACCCGGAGGCGTTGCTGACCCAGCATTCGCCACGCGGGCGCGATCTTCGTCGGCCATTACGCATCCGAGGTGCTGGGCGACTACTGCGCCGGCCCGAACCACGTCCTGCCCACCGGCCGGACCGCGCGGTTCAGCTCACCGCTGTCCGTGCACGATTTCGAGAAGCGCTCGAGCGTGCTCCGGATATCGCGCGCGGCGGCGCAGACGCTGGGTCCCATCGCCGCGACGCTCGCTCGCGGCGAGGGCCTGACGGCGCACGCCCATTCTGCCGAGGCGCGGATCGACAAGCATTGACCGAACGGAGGAACGCATGGCGAAGATTATCGCGATGTACAAGACGCCGACCGACACGGCGGCATTCGACCAGCTACTACTTCGGGCCGCACATGAAGCTCGCGAAGGCGGTTCCCGGCCTCAAGGGATACGAAGTCACGCGCGGGCCGATCATGTCGCTTTCCGGTCCGGCGCCCTATTACCTGATCGCCGTACTGACGTTCGACTCGATGGAGTCTATCGCGCTCGCGCTCGCCTCGCCGCAGGGCCAGGCGGTGGCGGCGGACCTCGATAATTTCGCCATCGGGCGGCGTGGAAATCCTGATGGCCGAATCCGAGACGGTCTGAATCTGCCGCCGGCGACCCATTCATGCCTATCGCCGATCCCGATCTCGTCGCGGCGCACGTCAAGGCGACGATCCGCGAGGAAATTCGCGCGCTGTCGGCCTACCCGGTCGCGCAAGCAGCGGGAATGATCAAGCTGGACGCGATGGAAAATCCGTTCGGGCTTTCGGCACACGGTGCGCGCGCAGATGGCGGCGGCGGTCGCCAACGTCGCGGTCAATCGCTATCCGGATGGCAGCGCGGACGAGTTGAAGGCGGCATTGCGGCGCTCGCTGCGGCTCCCGGAGGACGTCGGGCTGATCCTGGGCAATGGGTCGGACGAACTGCTGCAGATGCTCACCACGGCGATCGCGAGTCCGGGCGCCGTGGTGCTGGCGCCCGACCCGTCCTTCGTCATGTATCGGCTGTATGCGCTGTATGCCCATGCGCGCTACGTCGGCGTGCCGCTGCGCGCGGATTTCACGCTGGACGCCGACGCCATGCTGGACGCGATCGCGCGCGAGGAGCCCGCCCTAGTGTGGCTCGCCTATCCCAACAATCCGACCGGCAACCTGTTCGCCGCCGCGGATGTCGAGCGGATCATTCGCGCGGCTCCGGGGTTGGTCGCGGTCGACGAGGCTTACTACGCCTTTGCCGGCAGTTCGTTCCTGCCCCGCGTGCTCGAATTCCCGAACCTGATCGTCGTGCGCACGGTGTCGAAGATCGGCATGGCCGGCGTGCGGCTCGGGCTACGCGGCTGCGCATCCGGCGTGGATCGCGGAAATCGAGAAGGTCCGGCCGCCTTACAACGTCAACGCGCTGACGCAGGCAGTAGTGCCGGTTTTGCTCGAACACGAGGCATTGCTGGCAGAGCAGGCGGCAACGCTTTGCCGCGAGCGGGCGCGCGTGTCGACGGCGCTCGCGACAATGCGCCGGGTCGACGTGTTTCCGACGCAGGCCAATTTCGTCCTCGTACGCGTCCCCGACGCGCCGCATTGGTTCGCGACATTGCGCGATGCGGGCATTCTGGTGAAGAATGTGGCTGCGTGGCATCCGCTGCTCGCCAACTGCCTGCGCATCACCATCGGCACGCCCGCCGAAAACGACGCGCTGCTCGCCGCCCTGTACGCGCTACCAATGAACGCTCCCGCCGAATTTGCCAATCGCACCGCGAGCCTCGAGCGCAACACGCGCGAAACGCGGATTGCCGTCGAATTGAACCTCGATGGTACGGGCCGCGCCGAGCTCGCGACCGGCGTGCCGTTTCTCGACCACATGCTGGACCAGGTGGCGCGCCACGGCATGCTCGACCTCACCGTGCGTGCGGCGGGCGACCTGCACATCGACGGGCACCACACGGTCGAGGACGTCGGCATCACGATCGGCCAGGCATTCAAGGCGGCCGTCGGCGACAAGGTGGGCATCGTCCGCTACGGCTACGCCTACGTCCCGCTCGACGAGGCCCTGTCGCGCGTAGTGGTCGACCTCTCAGGCCGGCCGGGCCTCGAGTTCCACGTGCCGTTCACGCGCGCGATGATCGGCACGTTCGACGTCGACCTGACGCACGAGTTCTTCCAGGGCTTCGCCAATCACGCGCAGGTCACGCTGCACGTGGACAACCTGCGTGGCGACAACGCCCATCATCAGGCTGAAACGGTGTTCAAGGCCTTCGCCCGTGCGCTGCGGATGGCGTGCACGCGCGATCCGCGCGCGGCCGGCGTTCTGCCGTCCACCAAAGGGGCTTTGTAACGCCCCGCAGCCGCGGAAGTCAGAAATCAGAAGGCCGCAAGTCAGCGATACCGTCCCGGTGGCACTTTGCCGTTCTTTCGCCCTCCAATTTCTGCCCTCCGTCCTCTGACTTCTGACGCCTGAGATGCAAAGCATCGCGGTCATTGACTACGGCATGGGCAACCTGCGCTCGGTCGCGAAGGCCCTGTCCCACGTAGCGCCCGACCGTCACGTCGTCGGTCACATCGGACCCGGCAGTTATCCTTTCTGCGCACAGGGTCGTGCTGCCCGGCCAGAGCGCCATGCCCGACTGCATCAAAGGGCCTCGACGAAAGCGGGTTGCGGTCCACGGTGCTGGAGGCGGCGGCCACGCGCCCGTTCCTGGGCATTTGCCTCGGCCTGCAAATGCTGTTCGAGATCAGTGAGGAAGGGCCCACTCCCGGGCCTTGGCGTCCTGCCGGGACGTGTCGAGCGCTTTCGCTATGCCGGGATGATCGACAAGAGCGGCGAGCGGCTGAAGGTGCCCCACATGGGCTGGAGCCCCGTGCACCAGGCGCGCGCGCACCCGCTTTGGCAGGGCATCGAGCAGGAAGCCCGGTTCTATTTCGCCCACAGTTATCACCCGGTGCCGGAGGACCCCGCGCTGACCGCGGCGACGACCGCCTATCCAACGCCGTTTACTTGCGCGATTGCGCGGGCTAATATCTTCGCTACCCAATTCCATCCGGAAAGAGTCAACGCGCAGGACTTTCGCTTCTCGCCAATTTCGTCGCCTGGGACGGACGCGACTGACGGCGCTCTTGGCCGCTCATACCGCGTCGCCCGCTTCGCAGCTCCCCCACGCTGCCGCCATGCAGATCATTCCCGCCATCGACATCAAGGACGGACATTGCGTGCGCCTGAAGCAAGGCGACATGCAGTCGGTCACCGTGTTCTCCGAGGATCCGGCCGCCATGGCCCAGCACTGGTTGGAGCAGGGCGCGCAGCGGCTGCACATCGTCGACCTGAACGGCGCCGTCGCGGGCATACCCAAGAACGAGCTCGCCATTCGCGAAATCGTCAGCGTCATCGGCGAGGAGATTCCGGTCCAGCTGGGCGGCGGCATCCGCGACACTGGAAACGATCGAGCGCTACCTGGACGACGGCATCAGCTTCATCGTCATCGGGACTGCCGCCGTCAAGAACCCGGGCTTCCTGCACGAGGCGTGCTTCGGCGTTTCCCGGGCACATCCTGGTCGGGCTCGATGCGCGCGAGGGGCAAGGTCGCGGCCGACGGCTGGTCGAAGATGACCGGACACGACGTCGTCGACCTGCGCGCGCAAGTTCGAGGATTACGGCGTGGAAGGCATCATCTACACCGACATCGGGCGCGACGGCATGCTGCTCGGGCGTCAACATCGACGCCACGGTCAAGCTCGCGCGCGAAATCAAGGTGCCGGTGATCGCCAGCGGCGGGCTTTCGACCATTGCCGACATCGAGCGCCTGGCACAGCACGAAGTCGATGGCATCACCGGCGCCATTGCCGGCCGTGCGATCTACGAAGGCACGCTCAACTTCAAGGAAGCGCTCAAGGCCGCCAGGGCCGCTGATCGCGGCTGCGCCGCAGAAGGCAGAATTCAGAAGCCACGTCTCCCGCCGACTGGCGGGGGTCGACGCATGGGCCTAGCCAAGCGCATCATTCCGCTGCCTCGACATCGCGGACGGCCGCGTCGTCAAGGGCGTCAACTTCGTCGAACCTGCGCGACGCCGGCGATCCGGTCAGAGGTCGCACGGCGCTACGACGAGCAGGGCGCCGACGAACTCGCGTTTCTCGACATCCGCGCGAGCATCGAAAAGCGCGGCCTGCTGCTACGACATGATCGAGGCGGTCGCCGTCGCAGGTGTTCATCCCGCTGACCGTAGGCGGCGGCGTGGCCACGGTGGACGACATCCGCGCGCTGCTTCAACGCCGGCGCGGACAAGGTCAGCATCAACACCGCTGGCGTCGGCGAGGCCGGAGCTCTTCGAAGAGGCATCCTCGCACTTCGGTTCGCAGTGCATCGTGGCCGCGATCGACGCCAAGAAATGCGCGGTGGACGAGTGGCAGGTCTACATCCATGGCGGGCGCACGCCGACGGGGATCGACGTCGTCGAGTGGGCGCGCGAGGTGGTCATGCAGCGGTGCGGGCGAGATCCTGCTCACGAGCATGGACCGCGACGGTGCGCGCACGGGGTTCGACCTGCGGTTGACGCGCGATGGTCGTCGAGGCAGTGGACGTGCCCGTCATCGCATCCGGCGGCGTGGGCAGCCTCAACGATCTGGTCGACGGCATCAAGATCGGCGGCGCGGACGCGGTGCTCGCCGCCAGCATCTTCCACTACGGCGAATTCACGATTGCGCAGGCCAAGGCGGTGATGGCGGCGGCCGGCCTGGAAATGAGGATCAACTGATGTCCTGGCTGGACGACGTGCGCTGGAACGATCTCGACCTCGTGCCTGCCATTGCGCAGGACGCGTCCACGCAGCGCGTTCTGACGCTCGCCTGGATGAACCGCGAAGCTCTCGAACGCACGGCCGCGACGCGGGGCGCATTACTGGTCGCGCTCGCGCGGGAGACTCTGGCGCAAGGGCGAGTCGTCCGGGCACGTCCAGCGCGTGCGCGAGATCCGCCTCGACTGCGACAGCGACGCGATTCTGCTCATCGTCGAGCAGGAGGGCGGCATCAGCTGCCACACCGGCCACGAACGGTGCTTCTTCCAGCGTCTCGAAAACGGCGCATGGCATGATGTCGAGCCCGTCCTCAAGGATCCCAAGGCGATTTACGGCGATGGTTGAACTCACGTAACGATGAAGGCGTCCTGGCGCGTCTGGCCGCGACGATCGAGTCGCGCAAGGGTGTCGATCCGGCGGCGTCCTATGTGGCCGCGCTGTTCGCGAAGGGCGACGACGCGATACTGAAGAAGATCGGCGAGGAGGCGACGGAAACAGTCATGGCGGCGAAGGACGGTGACAAAACTCGCATCGCCGCCGAAGTTGCGGACCTGTGGTTCCATTGCCTCGTTCTGCTCGCGCGGCATGGGCTGGGCCCCGCCGACGTGCTGGCGGAACTGGCGCGGCGCAGGGGGTTTCCGGCCATCGGGAAAAGGCCTCCCGCCGACCCGCCGCGGGGTGACCCACAGTCGAGTGACCTCCCGCCGATTGACTTACCATCATGTGCAAATTGGCTGGTCGGTGGTCGCTGGCTCGGCCGTCGGGTTCGTATTGGCCCTGCTGGTGACGCTGTCGCTGTCCGCGTCGACACTGGCGGCCGCGCCGCTGGCTGGTCGTCGCGCTGTTCGGCCTGCTGGCGCTGGGCCTTTTGACCTATGCGACGCTGACCGTCGAGGTCGACGCAGACGAGGTCCGGGCTCGCTTCGGCATCGGATTCATCCGGAAATCCATAGCTGTCGCGGACATCACGCGGTGCGAAATCGTCCGTACGCCCGTGTGGTGGGGTTGGGGCATGCACTGGACACCCTCCGGGTGGCTATACAATGTCTCCGGGCGGGCCGCTGTCAGGCTCGAGTTGAAGGGCCAGCGGCCCTTGATGATCGGAAGCGACGACGCGGAACGGCTGAAAGCTGCGATCGATGCCGGATTAGCAGTCCGGAGGCTATAAGGGAACCTACGGGGAAACGACGAAGAAACGACGGCGTAGGAATGCACACAACAGATCCGAACTGCATCTTTTGCAAGATCGTGCGCGGCGAGATACCGGGCAAGAAGGTCTTCGAGGACGCGGACGTGCTTGCGTTCCACGACATCCGGCCGCTCGCGCCGGTGCATTTCATGCTCGTTCCGAAGAAGCACATCGCGTCGCTGTACGAGGTCACGATGGACGACGCGCCGGTGCTGGGCAAGATGCTCGCGCTGGCGCGGAAGCTCGCCAAGCGAACGAGGCGCCGGGGACGGATTCCGGACGATCATCAATACCGGGCGCGTCGGAAACCAGGAAGTCCAGCATGTCCACATCCACGTGATCGGCGGCCCGGAACCCCTGGGCCCGATGATCCGGCGGACGACGTAAGGTAAAGGAGAGAACATCATGGGTGGCTTGAGCATCTGGCACTGGCTGATCGCTACTGCTCGTCGTCGTGCTGATATTCGGAACCGAAGAAGCTGACCAACATCGGGCAGGATCTGGGCGGCGCGGTGAAGGGCTTCAAGGAAGGCATGAAGACGGAAGGCGATTCCGCTGCCGGCACGCCTGCGGCCGACGCCACGCCGGCGCAGCGGATGCCCGGACAAACGATCGATGCCGAGGTAAAGAAGGACACCACGCGGTCGTGATTACGCAACAGCGGACGCAACAGCGGAACGCGCGCGATGTTCGACGTCGGCTTTTCTCGAAATCGCCGTCATCGCCGTCGTGGCGCTGATCGTGATCGGGCCCGAGCGACTGCCCAAGGCCGCGCGCACGATGGGCCTGTCTGTTCGGCCGGCTGCAGCGCTACGTCAGCGACGTCAAGGCCGACATCAACCGCGAGATGGAACTCGACGAACTGCGCAAGCTGCAAAAGCAGGTGCAAGGCGCCGCGCAGGAGTTCAAGACGTCGGTCGAATCCGCTGCGCAGGACGTGCATGCGGGCGTGCGTAGCGTTGAGGAAGCAGCTGAACTCCGCGGCGGCGGACGCCGCCGATCCGGCAGACTCGCCAGGACCCCGCCTCCGGACCTGGCTTCGCGCGCCAACGAGCCCGGTGCCGCGCACGTGGCAAACGCGGCGAACGCCGCTCCCGGCGACGGCGCCGCGCCAATCGGCACTGCCCGGTTTCGACAAGATTTGATCGCCAAATGGCCGAACCCGATCCCGCTCCCGAAGCCGGCGTGCAGGAGACGTTCCTGTCGCACCTGGTCGAGCTGCGCTCGCCGGCTGATGCACTCGATCATCGCCGTGCCTGGTCGTCTTCGTCGCGCTGTTTCCGTGGGCGAAGGAAATCTACGCGCTGCTGGCCAAGCCGATGCTGCGCGCGCTGCCCGGTGGGGCGCAGATGATCGCCACCGACGTCACCGGCACGTTCCTGGTTCCGCTCAAGGTGACGTTGATGGCGGCGTTCCTGATACGCGCTGCCGTACGTGCTGTGGCAGGCGTGGGCCTTCGTAGCCCCGGGGCTCTACCACAACGAGAAGCGCCTAGCGCTGCCCGTGATCGCGTCGAGCGTCGTGTTCTTCGTCGGTTGGAATGGCGTTCGCGTACTTCTTCGTGTTCCCGGTCGATGTTCAGCTTCTTCGCCGGCTACACGCCGGCCGGCGTGACGATGATGACCGACATCGAGAAATACCTGTCGTTCGTGCTCACGATGTTCGTCGCCTTCGGCATCACGTTCGAGGTGCCGGTGATCGTCGTCGTGCTGGTGCGGATGCGCGTGGTAAGCCGTCGAGAAGCTGCGCGCGATCCGTCCCTACGTGATCGTCGGCGCCTTCATCGTCGGTGCGATCTTCACGCCGCCCGACGTGATTTCGCAGCTGATGCTCGCCGTGCCGCTGTGGCTGCTGTACGAACTGGGATTGTTGCTGGCGCGGTTCGTCAGCGTGCCCGGACGACGAGGCGCCGAGGAAGAAGCGGTCGCCAAGTAGGCAGCGACCGGCGCTGCCCTATCTGCTCCGCGGGTTTCGGCCGCTTGCCCACGGTCACATCGACGTCGACAGGCTTGCCGTCCCGCACCAGCCGCACCCTCGCGCTCGAACCGGGCTGCAATTCGGCGATGCGCGCCAGCAGCTGCGGCACGCTGTGCGTGGGCTTGCCGTCCGACGTCGACGACGACGTCGCGCACCAGGATCCCGGCGTGTTCCGCGGGTCCGCCACGCTGCATGCCGCGGATCATGACGCCTTCGGCGGGAGCGACCGCCAACGTCTGCGCGAGGTCCGGGTGTCAGCGGCTGAGGCTCGATGCCGAGCCAGCCGCGCGTGACTTCGCCGTCGCGGATGATCTGCTCGAACACCGTGCGCGCGAGCGACACCGGTATCGAAAGCCGATGCCGTTCGAACCGCCGGTCTGGGAGAAGATCGTGCTGTTGATGCCGATCGAGGTTGCCCGCTGTGTCGATCAGCGCGCCGCCGGAATTGCCGGGATTGATCGCGGCGTCGGTCTGGATGAAATCCTCGAAGCAGGTTGAGGCCGAGGTAGTTTCGGCCCAGCGCGCTGACGATGCCGGCGCGTCACCGTGTTGCCGAATCCGAACGGATTGCCGATCGCCAGCACGACGTCGCCGACCTGCAGGTCCTCCGCGTGGCCGAACGTGATCGCCGGCAGGCCGTTCGCCGTCGGCCTTGAGCACCGCGATGTCCGATTCGGGATCGGTGCCGCGGACCTTGGCGGTGAAACGGCGGCCGTCGCTCAGCACGAGCTGGATGTCGTCGGCGCCCTGGATAACGTGGTGGTTGGTGATGCACGTAGCCTTCGTTCGACACGATCACGCCGGAGCCCAGACTCGTCTGGCGCTGCGTCGCCGCTGCGGTCGAGGTCCGGGAAGTAGCGGCGGAACAGCGGATCGTCGGCCAGCGGATTGCGCGTGCGCACTTCCTTGCTGGTGTAGATGTTGACCACCGCGGGCATCGCCTTCTTGGCGGCGTCCGCGTACGACGCGACTTTCGACGCGACGACGGGCGTCGTCGTCTCCTGCGTGACGATGACGCTGCCGACGCGCCCGGTGAGGCGCGGCAGCAGGTCGGGACGCAGCGTCGAGACCACGAACAGCGCGGCCACGCAGAGCGTGCAGGCTTGCGCGAAGAAGAGCCAGAAGCTGTCGCAGCATGGCGAAAGTATAGTGCGTGCGCACGGCGGACTATGTCCGGCGCGCTGGACCGTTCGCGGGCCGCCGAGGCCGGTCTGCAACCGACTGATTCGACAGCGCATTCCGGGCATTTTCGTGCTCGAGGCTTCCGGCGCGCCGCGTCAAATCCCGTATAATCCACCGGTTTTGCGAACGCGCACCGCGAATATGCAACTAACGTGGCGCTGCAAGCGTAGCGGCACCTTCGTGCATGGGGCACTTCGCGCGCACCTTGGGATATGGGGATGGCTGACAGCGACGTTTACAATGAGACAAACGGTGGACAAACCGGCGCCGCCTCCTGATCGGCACCGAGCGTCGTCGGCGGCGTCAGGCGTTGCCGTGGCGACGGCTGCCGTTCGTCGATGTCGTTCTGGCCGTCCGCGCGCGCGCAGGCCGCCGGCGCGCCGATCGAGGTCGACATCGGCAAGATCGAACCGGGCCAGAAGATCGACGTGCGAGTGGCGCGGCAAGGTGTGCTGGCTCATCAACCGCACGCAAGCCGATGCTCGATTCGCTGCCCAAGCTCGACGCCTCGCTCGCCGATCCGAATTCCGACGATTCCACAGCAGCCCGCGTACTGCAAGAACGAGCACCGGTCGATCAAGGACGCGATGTGGGTCGCCGTCGGCATCTGCACGCACCTCGGCTGCTCGCCGACGTACCGCCCCGGAAATCGCGCCCGGCGACCTCGGGCGCCGATTGGCTCGGCGGCTTCTTCTGCCCGTGCCACCAGTCGAAGTTCGACCTGGCCGGGCGCGTCTACAAGGGCGTGCCGGCGCCGTGCGAATCTCGTCATTCCGCCGCACAAGTACCTGTCCGACACGCGCATCGCGATCGGCATCGGCGAAGACGGCAAGCGAAGCCTGACGTGGCCAGATCGCATGCAGAAGCTGCTGACCTGGATCGATGCGCGCTTTCCGCTGACCGCGCTGTGGGAAAGCCAGTGGGGCAAGTACGTCGCGCCGAAGAATTTCAACTTCTGGTACTACTTCGGCTCGCTCGCCGCGTTCGTGCTGGTGCTGCAGATCGTCACCGGCATCTTCCTGACGATGAACTACAAGCCCGACGCGGCGCAGGCGTTCGAGTCGGTCGAGTACATCATGCGCGACGTCGAGTGGGGCTGGCTCATCCGCTACATGCACTCGACCGGCGCGTCGATGTTCTTCATCGTCGTCTACCTGCACATGTTCCGCGGCCTGCTGTACGGCAGCTACCGCAAGCCGCGCGAGCTGACTGTGGATCTTCGGCTGCCTCATCTACCTGTGCGCTGATGGCCGAGGCGTTCTTCGGCTACCTGCTCCCGTGGGGCCAGATGTCGTACTGGGGCGCGCAGGTGATCGTCAACCTGTTCGCGACGATTCCGTTCATCGGCGAGGACCTCGGCGTGTGGATCCGCGGCGACTACACGATCTCCGACATCACGCTCAACCGCTTCTTCGCGTTCCACGTGGTCGCGGTGCCGCTGGTGCTGCTCGGGCTTGGTCGCGGCGCACCTGATGGCGCTGCACGAGACGGGCTCGAACAATCCCGACGGCATCGAGATCAAGCAGCAGCCGAAGGACCCGGAGACCGGGCCTGCCGCTCGACGGCATCTACAGCCATCCGTACTACACGATCAAGGACCTGGTCGGCGTCGATCGTGTTCCTGGCGGTGTTCTCGGTCATCATGTTCTTCGTGCCCGAGATGGGCGGCTACTTCCTCGAGGCCAACAACTTCATTCCGGCCGATCCGCTGAAGACGCCCGAGCACATCGCGCCGGTGTGGTACTTCACGCCGTACTACGCGATGCTGCGCGCGGTGCCGTCGGTTCCTCGGACTCGCAGTTCTGGGGCGTGCTCGTGATGGGCGTCGTCGGCGATGATCTTCTTCCTGCTGCCGTGGCTCGACCGCGGCCCGGTGAAGTCGATCCGCTATCGCGGCACGCTCTACAAGTCGTGGCTCGCGCGCGTTCGTCGTCTCGTTCCTGATCCTCGGCTACCTCGGCGTGGTGCCGGTCACGGTGTGGGGCCAGTTCGCCGACGGCTTGCCGATTCTCGGCGCCGCCGACAAGGCGACCGTCGTCGCGCGCGTGCTCACCGTCGTCTATTTCCTGTTCTTCCTCCTGATGCCGTGGTACACGGCGCGCGACAAGACCAAGCCTGTTCCGGACACGGGTGACCTGAGAGCATGAACAAGCTCGCCTCCCTTTCCGCTGGCCGTCGTGCTGCTCGCGGCGTGTCGCCGGCGCGGCGCTCGCGTCCGGCGGCGCCGACGTGCGCCTCGAGCCCGCGCCGATCCACCGGCTCGACGCCGCGTCGCTGCAGCGCGGCGCGCGCAACTTCGTCAACTACTGCCTCAACTGCCACAGCGCGAAATACATGCGCTACAAGCGGCTCACCGATCATCGGCCTCGACCGAGCAGCAGATCCAGGACAACCTGATGTTCGCGACCGACAAGATCGGCGACACGATGACGGTCGCGATGACGCCGGCCGACGGCGAAGGCGTGGTTCGGCGCGCGCGCCGCCCGACCTGTCCGTCGAGGCGCGCGTGCGCGGCAGCGACTGGCTCTACAACTATTTCCTGGCGTTCTACCGCGACGACAAGTCGGCCACCGGCTGGAACAACCTCGTGTTCCCGAACGTCGCCATGCCGCACGTCGCTGTGGCAGCTGTCGGGCACGAGCAAGCTGGTCGAGACCGAATTCGAGAGCCACGAGAAGGCGCTCGCGGCGGCGATCGCCGTCAAGGGCCTCGCGAGGCTGGAGCCGGCGGCAGGCGGCAAGTGGGTCGTGCAGACCGTCGGCTCGACCCCGACGCGCCCGGCACGATGACGCCCGTCGCAATACCAGGCGTTGGTCGCCGACCTCGTCAACTATCCTGGACTACATGGCCGAGCCGACGCAGAACAAGCGGATCAGCATGGGGATCGCCGTCCTGCATCTACCTCGGCGTGCTGTTCGTCTTCGCCTACTGGCTGAAGCGCGTAGTACTGGAAGGACGTGCACTGAGCGTCGCCATGAGCGCACGCTCGCACGGGGCACGGGCCGCGCTTCGTGCCTCGTTGCGTTCACGGCGGTGCGAACCGCCGCCGCAAGATCGCAAGAAGCGACGCTCCGGCGCGCACAGAGGAGAACCGCGATGATGACCCTCTATTCCGGGACGACCGACCCGTTCAGCCAGCGCTGCCGCATCGTGCTGCACGAGAAGGGAATGGACTTCCAGATCATCGACGTCGACCTGGACCACAAGCCCGAGGACCTCGCGGTGATGAATCCGTACAACCAGGTGCCGGTGCTGGTCGAGCGCGACCTCGTGCTGCACGAGTCGAACATCATCAACGAGTACATCGACGAGCGCTTCCCGCATCCGCAGCTGATGCCCGCCGACCCGGTCGATGCGCGCGCGCGCGCGGCTCTTCCTGCATCGCTTCGAGAAGGAGCTCTTCGTCCACATCGACGCGCTGGAAGGCAACAACCAGAAGAACGCCGAGAAGGCGCGCGGCCTCGTCCGCGACGCGCTGCTGCAGATCGCGCCGGTGTTCGCCAAGCACAAGCACATGCTGGGCGAGGACTACTCGATGCTCGACGTCGCGATCACGCCGCTGCTGTGGCGCCTCGACTACTACGGCATCCAGATGCCCAAGCAGGCGGCGCCGCTCATGAAGTACGCCGAGCGGCTGTTCGCGCGGCCGGCGTTCTCGGAGGCGCTGACGTCGGCCGAGCGCGGCATGCGCAAGTGACGCGCGTCATAGGCCTGGCAGCAGCGTCGCGCGATCTGGACGGATGCCAGCCCGCCCACTTGACGTCGCGGCGGCCGCGCGTAGTATCCTGCCCCCATGTCCGAGCAATCCGCCAAGCCGTACCTGATCCGCGCCATCTGCGAATGGTGCGCGGACAACGGCGCTCACGCCCTATCTCGCGGTCAAGGTGAACGCGCAGACGCGCGTGCCGACGGCGTTCGTCAAGAACGGCGAGATCGTGCTCAACGTCAGCGCGACGGCGACGCGCAAGCTCACGATCGACAACGAATGGATCCAGTTCACCGCGCGCTTCAACGGCGCGTCGCAGGAGGTCGCGGTGCCGATGGCCGCGCGTCTCCGGCATCTTCGCCAAGGAGACGGGCTACGGCTTCGCCTTCTCGGGCCGCAGGACCGGTGGCCTCGCTGGTCGCCGCGACCGCGCCGCGATCCGCGAACCAGTCGAGCCCGAGGTCACGAAGACGGGCCGCAAGTCGAAGGCGCGTCCCTCGCATCTGCAGATCATCAAGTGACGCAGACGTCCGGCGATGAGCTCCGTCGGCCCGAACCCGCATTCTCGCGGTAAAATCGCATCGGCCGCGCCGGCATGAGCACAGGGGGTAGAGCAGCCGTTTGTAAGCCGTTGGTCGTGGGTTCAATTCCTACTGCCGTACCAATTTACGTGGTAGATAGCAACTCGTCACTCGTGTGATTGCCTGACATCGGTCGAGTACGGAATGGCGCCGTGAAACGCGAAACCGCTGCCATGTCCGATGGGCACTCGTGTTCGCGCTGCAGGTCTCGCGGTGCGCAGGCCGCGCGCACTCTCCGATCGGCAGCGCCTCGAGCATTACGACGCGAAATACGGCGGCTTCCGGCTGGAAAACGTGGCCACGGATCCCGACAACGCCCGCGAAATGCTGGTGGTGCTCGCTGTTCTCCGGTGGCGGCACGCGCGCTGCGGCGCTCGCGTACGGTGCGCTCGAAGCGCTGCGCGACACCGACCGTGTACGTCGGCGGCAAGAAGCACAATATGCTGACCGAGGTCGACTACATCAGCGCGATCTCCGGCGGCGCGGTGCTGTCGCTGCCTACTATGGCCTCGTACCGGGACCGGATCTTCGACGACTTCGGCAAAGAAATTCCTTTATCGCGACGTCCAGGGTGAGCTGACCAGACGCGTTGGTGCCTCAATCTTTACTTCGCTGACCTCCCACGCTTCGGCCGCAGCGACATCTTCGCGGATTACCTCGACCGCAACCTGTTCGAGGGCATGACCTATCGCGAACTCGCGCAGCGGCCGCGGCCATTCATCGCGATCAGTGCCACCGACATCTCGCTCGGCGCGCAGTTCGTGTTCTCGCAGGCGCAATTCGACCCGATCTGTTCCGACATTGAGCAGCTTCAAGATCGCGCCGAGCGGTGGCCGCCTCCGCGGCCATACCGCCGATCATGAGCCCGGTGACGTTGTGGAACTATGCCGGCCGGTGTGGCTATGCGCCGCCGCCATTCGTGACGGTGCCGATCGAGAACGATGCGCGGCGCGAGCACGATCGGATCGAAATGCCTTCGTACCTCGACGCCGACAACCGGCCGCACGTGCACTCTGCTCGACGGCGGTCTGATCGACAACCCGAGCCTGCGGCAGCCGATGGGCGTGGTGATGCGCTATGGCGGGATCACGCCCACGCTCGGAGGCACTGGGCTACGCCGATGTCCGCTAGGCGGTGTTCATCTCGGTCGATGCCGAGCGCGAGCCCACGTTCGAGCTCGATCGCAGTGCCGACGTGCCCGGTCCCGCTCAAGTCGCTGAGTGCCATGAGGAATATCCTGGCGGCGAGTTCGTTCGATGCGTCGATGCATCGTCGAGGAGGCGTTGCAGCAGTGGCGCGCCGATCTCCGAGCCGCGCAGAAGCCGGGCGAGCCGCCGCCCGAGTTCTTCGCGTGATCGACATGTCGCTGCGGGCAATCACCGACGAAACCGCGCGCCGCCGGTTCATGACGATCCCCACGTCGCTGCGGCTGCCGCCGGACGATCATCGACGCGCTGCGCGCGTTGGCGGGCACCCTGCTGCGCGAGTCGCCGGACTTCCGGCGACTGATGGAGAAGGTCGGTTCGCCCACGATCGGCGGAGAAACCTTGACACGCTGACCCAGGTCTAGTTGCGACCGTTCCGATGTGTCCTCGCCAGACTGACCGTGCCGTAACTGTGACTGGATGACGCTGGTTTTGAGATCGGCAAGCGCTGCAAGTATTTGATTAACAAAACTCGACGTTGGTACGAAAACGTTTTGTAAACCGTTGGTCGTGGGTTCAATTCCTACTGCCGGCACCGATAAAGTCACCATCCATTGGCCGAGACGCGGCCTGCACCACGCCTCGCGGCGACCAGTGCTGGGCCACCCCCGCGCAAACGTGCGCAGGAGAGTGGCGTACGACCAGATCTCTTTCCTTGTGTTTCAATTTCGGGCGGACTAGACTTTGAACACTACAGGATAGATGTCCACTTCTGGGTTGGGCAGCCGGTCGCAATTCACGAAAACGATTGACCGTGGCATACGCCAGGAACGCCGCGGGCGACCCGCGTGCAAGCGTGTTCGAAATGGACGAATCGGAGAGGAGAGAATAATGAAACGATCGCATCTACCTCGCGCCGTCCTGGTCGCCGCCGCCGCGATCTTGGGCATGAGCGGCCCGGTCCTCGCGGCAGACATAGACTCGCAGCGCCTGGTCAACGCCGACAAGAATCCCGCCGACTGGTTGACCTATCACGGATCGTACAATTCCTGGCACTACAGCGGACTCGACCAGATCAACGCCGACAACGTCAAGAACCTGAAGGTCGCCTGGAGCCACGCGATGCCGCAGCTCCACGCGCGGCCTGCAGTCGTTCCCGCTGGTCGCCGACGGCATCCTGTATTACTCGGGCTCGTACAACCAGGTGTACGCGCTCGACGGCGCGACCGGCGAGTCAAGCTGGGCGTACAAGCAGAAGCTCAACGAGGATCTGGTCGCGAAGCAGACGCACTCGCCCTACAACCGCGGCATCGCGCTCGGCTTCGGCAACGTCTACATGGGCACGCTCGACGGCAAGCTGGTCGCGATCGACATGCAGACGGGCAAGCTCAAGTGGGAAACCAAGCTGGTCGAATCCGAGAAAGCTGACGGTCGGCTTCACCGGGGCGCCGCTGCTCGCCAACGGCAAGATCATCATCGGCTCGCAGGGCGGCGAATGGCCGTATCGCGGGCCCGATCTTCGGTGTCGATGCCAACACGCGGCAAGCTTGCATGGACCTTCTATCACCGTCGGCGGCGACGAGAACGATCCCGCGCGCAAGACCTGGGGCGGTGATTCCTGGAAGACCGGTGGCGGCGGCGGCTGGATGGCGGGCGGCTACGACCCGAAGACGAACACCGTGTACTGGGGCACCGCGAATCCGGCACCGCTGTACGACTGGGGCGGTGCGGACTGGAAGACCAAGGGCGCGCGTCCCGGCGACAATCTCGTACACGACCTCGGTCATCGCGCTCGATCCCGATACCGGCAAGCTCAAGTCGTACCATCAGGAGCTGCCGCACGACGCCTGGGACTTCGACAGCGCCGTCGGCGAGTTCGTGCATGCTCGAACGCGGCGGCAAGGAATACATCGTGCACCCGAACAAGGGCGGCTTCGTGTTCGTCTACGACCGCAGCCTGAAGGTGCAGAACGTCTGGCAGGGCGTGAAGAACATCAACTTCGTCAAAAGCATCGATCCGAAGACCGGCGAGCTGATCGGCAGGCGCGACATGGCGGAAGGCAAGCACCAGGCGCTGTGCCCGTACATCGCCGGGGGCTATAGCTGGAACGCGGGTTCGTACAATCCGGTTACCGGCCTGTATTACAAGGTCGGCAACGAGTGGTGCATGGATCTCGAGGTGATCAAGACGACGCCCATCCTCGAGCCCATGGCGCAGCTCAACATCGGCTCGAACTTCACCGTCAACAAGACCACGCCCGACGGCGGCAAGGCACGCGGCCACGTCAGCGGGCGCGATCCGATCACCGGCGCGGTGAAGTGGCAGGTCGAATACGCCGAGCCGCCGCTGGCGAGCCTGCTGTCGACCAAAGGCAACCTCGTGTTCGTGCCCGACGCGCGCGGCTGGCTGCACGCGCTCGACGCACGCACCGGCACGGAGCTGTGGCAGCACAACGACGGCCAGGGCCACAACGGCGGCATCATCAGCTACATGGCGAACGGCAAGCAGTACATCGCGGTGGCGACCGGGTGGGGCGGCCTCGCCGGCGACGATTACAAGGTGCTCTACGGCGAGCCGTGGATGAGCATGGCTACCGATCAGGGCGCGCTGGTCGTCTTCGGCATGTAGCGCGTAGCCGGTAACGACGCGACTCAGGCTACGGGTTCGATCAGCAGGCGGGGCGTTTGTCCCCGCCTGTTCTTTGTCGAGGTTTGGATGCGCAGCCGCTTCCTCGGAGCGATGCTTGCGCTGCTGGTTGTCGCGGCTCTTCTCGCGGGTCGATGCCGTATGCGGCCGAAATGGATGGCCCGATGTCGTCGAATCAAAAAGCCCGAGGGACCTGCGGCTGCAGTGCCCGAAGGTCAACCGCCGATGGACTCAAAGCCTGCGTTGGACGTAGAGAAGTTGTTCGCCGGCACTTGCGGCTGGTGTCACAGCGGCGGTGGGCGCGTGGCGGGCAAGGGACCCAAGCTGATGGATACGACACTCACCGATGCCGAAATCGTTCAACGCATCAAGGTCGGCAAAGACCGGCGCCATGCCGGCATTCGGTAGTGCCTTCAACGAGGCCGAGCTCCAGGCGATCGTCAACTACATTCGCGGACTGCGCGAAGATGGCCCGACGAAATGAATCGCCTGCCAGTCGCGTTGTCGCGGTGCTGGGTCGGCGCGATGTGTGACTGCCGTCGCATTGTCGAACGCGCCACTCCGTCGCGGCACGCACGCTTGCGGAGGTGCAGGCGCGCGGCGTGATTTCGCTGTGCGCGAATCCGGACTCGCTACCTCATGCCAGCAACAAGCCCGACGCACCGGGTTTCCAGATCGAGATCGGACGCGCGCTCGCCAAGGCGCTCGGCTTTCCCCTGCAAGTGGACTGGATCGTCGCGCGCATGCGCGCGAGCCTGGTCGATTGCGACATGCTGCTCGATGTCGATCGCTGTCCCGGAGGCGCAACGTGCGACCCATCAAGCTATCGCACGCCTATCAGAAGAGCGGTGTGGCGCTGGCGTTGCGGCCGGGCAGCGACACGGTGCGAAGGCTTTCAGGACATTGCACCCGACCAGCGGGTCGGCGTGATGGTCAACTCGCTGGCGAGCAAGCTGCTCAACCAGCGCGGTCTGCGTACCGTTCCGTACGCGTTCGAGAGCGACATGGTCATCGACCTCGCCAAAGGCGAGCTCGACGCGTGCGCGGTGTCGCCCGCGAGCATCGCCTACTACATCCACACCCACCCCGGCTCCGGGCCTGCGCTACGTCCACGCCTACGATGCCGAGCCCGAGCTGCGCTGGAATCTCGCCGTCGGCCTGCGCCGCAGCGACGATGCGCTGCTCGACGCGATCAACTCCGCACTGGACAGACTGATCCAGGATGGCACGCTGGCACGGATCTATGCGCAGTACGGGGTCGAATATCAAAAGCCCTAGGGGCCGTCGTGATGCTTTCGACGTTCAACATGTGCGCGTAGTTGAACAAGCTCGTGGTGAATTTCCGGCGGAAAACCGAGGCGTCCCCCGCGGCGGTCTGTCAAGAGATCGTCCAGATACTGCCGCAGTGCAATGTCGTCCTGCCACAAGCGAGCGATGGCGTTCGCAATTCTCGGAATATCTTTGAAGCAATGTCAGCGGTTGGGATCTCCACTGGAAGGTTTGCAGCCCATCTGACCGTGGCGGGCAGTTGCTGGTTGAGTGGCTGCGGCCGTCGCCGGTTCCTGGCGTCTGAAGGTAAATCCGGCGGAGTTCTCCGCGTAGTTGTCGCCCGCATTGGGCATTACGGAATTATGGACTAACGGCCCAAATTGTCATGCAGGCCCTGCAAGGTAGGGGGTCGGGTCACGCCACGGCGCCACTCATGTTGCTGCTCGCCGCTCGTCTGCTCGCGCCGCAGACCCGCCGGAAGCAGCCACCGCTCGCCATAGCGAAAGCCGAGCTCGATCAGCAGCGCCATCACGGCGGCGGGAATCGCGCCTGCCAGCAGCATCGCGTGGTCGTTGAGCGCCAAGCCCGTGACGATGCGCTCGCCGTAGCCGCCGGCGCCGATGAACGCGGCGATGGTCGCCGGTCCCGACGTTGATCACCGCCGATGTCTTGATGCCGGCCAGGATCGTCGTCGCGGCCAGCGGCAGCTCGATCTTTGCAGGATCGTGCCGGGCCGCATGCCCAGCGATTGCGCGGCCTGGATCATTCCGCGCGAGATCTGCGTCAGCGCGGCATGCGTATTGCGCACGATGGGCAGCAGCGCGTACAAGGCGAGCGCAATGTACGCCGGCACCGCGCCGATGCGCCCGGTCAGCGGAATCAGGATGGCGAGCAGCGCGAGCGACGGGAATCGTCTGCACGACGCCGGTCGCGCCGATGATCCAGCCTTCCGTCGCCGGACGCTTCGCGGCGAGAATCCCGAGCGGGATGCCGATGACGATGCTGGCCGCGAGCGATAGGAACACGAGTCCCAGCTGCTCGAGCGTCAGGCGAGCTGAAGTCGGGACCGAAGAGCTTGCGCCAGAAATCGTCGAAGCCGCCCGCTTTTGCAGCGGTTCCGTGCTGACCGGCGCACGACCGGGTGACTGGCTCAGGAAGCCCGCGGCGACCGTGGCGAAGTCCTTGTTGTCGAGTTCGGCGGCCGCGTTCATCCGGCGCATCGCCGCGTCGTCGATCGTGCCTTCGAGCTTGGCGAGCGCGGCCCACGTCTTCGGCAAGCGCTGCGGGAGATCCGCGCGATACAGCAGCACCGCGTCGTAGCGCGGGAAGTACTTGCGGTCGTCCTCGAGCACCGTCAAGCCGTACTTGTCGAGCTTGGCGTCGGTCGAGTAGATGTCGATCGCGTCGACCTGGCGTTGCGCGATGGCTTCGTACGCGAGCCCGTGATCGAGGCCGCGCGGCGTGTCGAAGGGCAGCTCGTACGTGCGCTTCAATCCGGGCCAGCCGTCGGCGCGCCCGATGAATTCCTGCGAAAGCCCGAGCCGCACGTCGGGATGCGCCTTGAGGTCGGACAACCGCGCGATGTTCTGCGCACGCGCATCGTCGGCGCGCATCGCCAGCGCGTAGGTGTTGTTGAAGCCCAGCGGAACGGCGACCGCCAGCCCCATGGGCGCCAGCTTGGCGTTGAGTTCGGCGAGCGACGGGACCGCTGTCGAGCTTGAGGATTTCATGGCGATCGTGCCCGTGTATTCCGGGTAGACGTCGATGCTGCCGGTCGTGAGGCGCGTTCAGCACGATGCGCCGTGTTGCCCAGGCCCTGGCTGTGGGTCGCGCTCGCCTCGCCGGCGGATTGCGCGGTCTGCTTCAGGATCTCGCCCAGATATGTACGACTCGGTGAAGCGCTTGGAGCCGACGTTCAGCGTCGGCGCCTACGCGAACGCAGCCGCCGCGCTGACCAACGCGACAAGGCCGGCAACCGCATGCAGACGAGTGTTCATTGGGGCAGAGTTTGCCCTCGTTTTCCTCGCGCGCGCTGCCTTGCGACGTTCGCGGATTCAGCGCGTGCGAAAATTGGGGCGTGTTCTAAGTGGTGTTGGATTTTACAACCCCCGGCCATCGCCCGGTTGCTTCTATCATATGTAGTTGATATTAAACATAAAAAACTTCGGCACGGAGAATTGCTCAACATCAGCGCGTTTGGACGGGGATCTCGTTTCCGAAAAATGAGAGGGCGCGATGATTAAACGAATATTCCAATTGTGCCGGGCTCGTGGCGACTCATGCCGATGTTCGCGACGAGTGTCGGCGCCGCGCCGATCAACCAGGTTCCCTACGCGTCCCTGACGGGGACCGAAGTCATCACGTTCGATGACATTGTCGGCAGCGGTGGGGCGGGCACGAACTATAACGCGACGTTCGTTTCGGGCGGCGCCGGATTCGGTGAGCGCTTCGCCGGCCAGACGCTCGGGGCGGCCGGCGACTTTGGACACGCTGTCGGGCAGCCCATCGGCGGGCCTGAACACGCTGGCAGGTGCGCCGAACCAGAACCTGGATGTTGCTGATATTCGGCGGCTACCAACGTGATGACAGGACTTGGCAGCCTTGGCTACCCCAATTTTGGCGCGGTCGGCGAGGGCTCAGTTCGCGGTCGTGTTCGGCGACGGACCATGTCCGAATTCGGCTTTCAGCTGGTCAGGGCAACGGGGAAGCGCTACGGTCGATTTCTTCGCGCGCGACGGCAGCCTGATCGCGGAAATCGTGGTAAACAATCTGGCGGACGACTTCCACGGCTTTTCCCGTGACGGAGGCATCAAGGATATCGCCGGCATCACGATCACCAATACTGACCCAGCCGGCATCGGCTTCGACAACCTGAAGCACGACGTCAAAACCGACGTAGGCACCGCGCCCGAACCGGCCACTATTGGTCTGCTGGGCCTGGCGTTGCTGTGCGTGATCTACGCGCGGCGGAGGAGTTCAGGCGTCTATGAAGGTAACCTCCAATCCGCGAGCGCGCAACACGGCGCGGTCGCGTGGTGTCTAGAAACAAATGGCCGCCTTGCGCGGCCATTTGCTTGTTGCAAGGCAGCTGGACGGTCAGAACTGGGGTGACCTCGTCTTTCAGCGATGCCGTCGGCAGACGCGGTTTGGCTTAAACTCTGTCACAGGCTCCGGGTCTTCCTCGCTGCTTTGCGGGCGCCGCCCCGACCCGTCGAGTGCGGTCATGCATCGACAATCACCTACCGCTGCCTTTCGCCGCTGGCGCCGTTCGCGGTAGCGTGCAGTGGTTCGGCCCGCGCCGAACCGCGTGACGCTGGACTCCCCCGCCATCGAGGTCTGTGACCGATCTCGCGGTGGTTGCGGCAGTCACGATTGAAAGCTCGGCATCGTTGGTGTTCGCCAACGACTCAGCATGATCGCGCGTAGGGTCGATCGCTGTTCGTGGCCACCCTCGAGGGCAGGGTGCGCGGGCTCATCACCACCGCCGACCCCTGGGCGAACGCCCGGTGCGAGTGAGCCATGCGCGAGGCATCAACGTAGCGTGTGAACTCCTGCTGGTGGCGGATGCCGCTGACGCCCATCGACGCAGTCGCGGCGATGATGAGCTCGAGACGTCAGGGCCGCGAAGGTGGGGCGCATCGTGGCGTCACTCACTGCAGGCCGGGCGGCATCACGGGCTCGTGGCGATATCCGGAAGCCCCTCAGAGGCTACATTCGCGGGATCTCTTTCACGCTGAGCGGCACGGATTGCGGCAGCTAGGACGGCATTGCGAGATCTCGGAGGTCGCGCGAGACGTTTGCCGCAAGTCGAACGGGTCCTGCACGAGCACCACTAGTCTTCGCGCGGAGTCGGACGAAGCGGCGCAGCGTCGGCGCAGGGCGCGCGGGAACGCCGACCAGCCTTTTCTCCCGTCCCCGCGGAACGCGTCGGACTGCCGCCTCCGCCGACGATGACCACCGGCCCCATCGCGATGTTGTCGACGACGACAGCGCCGATGCCAAGCACGCCGTTCGCTCCGAGGTCAGATGACCCGCAATCGCCGAGAGGCGGACGCAGGCATTCGCGCCCAGCGTACCGTGAGACCAGACGGGCGAGGCTCCCGATCTTTGCGATCTGCCGATCATCGTATCCGAGAGAGCATGCCGCGACAGATGCGCGTTGGCAGGAACCGATGTGATCCTGAACGACCGCTGCGTATGCGCTAAGTGCGGGAAAATGCTCCGGGTGCCATCGCTTGCACTGGTGGTACGCAAAGTCCGATCCATGCGTCGACCGGCACCGGACTGCGGATGCGGCGAGCAATTCGCACCGATCAGTGCAATCCGCAAAGATTACAGCGCCGGGTCCGAGCAGCGCGTTCCGCGCCGATGGATACGCCTCGCCGACCGCCGCGGCATGCTCGGGACCTCGCACCGGCATGGACGCCGGGCGCGGGGGTGGACACCATCTCGGGTCTCATGCGCCGACTCGATCCGGGAGCAGGAAGTCGACGGCACGTATGAACCACGCCCTGGGGTCTTCCACGATGATCAGCGTCTGGTCAGCCAGTGAGGTTCCAGGCCCCGCATGTACGGCAATGACGGAAGCCTTCGATGCGGTCGGTCGGTCTTGCTGCGGGCCGGCGGCATCACAAAACGTCAGCGTATGGGCTTGACCCGGCAGAGGCGCTCCTAATCCTTGCACGGCCGGTCCGGATCGCCGACGATGCGCGCCACTCCGGCGATGCGGGCAGCGTGAGTGCGCGCGACGGAAGTTGCGCTGAGTGCAACGGCCGAATGAACTCGCTCATGATCATGCCCTCGCAGCTTTCGGGTGTGACGGTGGGGGCGCGGGGAGGACGGTATCAACGCGTCGCTAGCTGTTTCGCCGGTCCGCGCCGCCGCAATTGCCCGCTCTTCGGCAGCGTCGACTGCCGCAAATTCGCGCCGTCTCGCCTCTCCGGAATGGACGCCGGCGGAAGGTGTCGCGCAAGGTCCACGCCGGCACGATGAAACCGCCAAAGCAGAATGCGGAGGCAAGCCGAGCGAGATTCTGCCTGTAGTAAACAGTATGCTTAGCGCCATTCGTTCCCGGCCGGTCGAGTCAGCCGGCGCAGGATCCTGCTGGCGGATCGCCTCCCGTGCCCCCGCGAATCGCGGTCATCGCCCATTCCGGAAACACGTCGTTGCACGCCAATTTGTCGAGGAAGAAACGGTTGGTGTCGACGGATCCGCCTTGCGTTTAGCGTACACGCCGCGGCGGGGCCCCACGGACTCAGGTGTCCGGGCACTGGGAGGTCTCGCTGCGCGTTTCGACGAAGTGGCGCAGCGCAAACGCCCATACCTTCCCTTTCATGGCCTCCAGCATCGTGTCCAGATGATCCGGCGCGCATTACCAGTTGTCGTCGTCGAGATAGGTCACGTGGCGGCTGTTCGCGGCATAGCTCAAAATGGTCTTGAGCGCGCCTCCGAGCTGGGAGTAGAGGCCACCATGTCGCTGCGAGGTCGAGTGGCGGGTCGATCCGCGTCACCGCCACATGCGAGGGCGTTCGGCGAGCAAGGCTTCGGGGATGGCGGGTTCGCCATCCCAACGGTCGATTCCGACCAGAATCTGGATGCACGTCCGGCGAAACGCTGGCCAAAGATCGATCGGATTGCCTGTGACAGCGATGAGCGCACAACGGTCGCCGTGACTATCGCGACGTCGAATGGGTTTGGATATCGGCATTCATGTGGCTGTCGGGTGCAGTTGCAGGACGGGCCGCGTGACCAATCAGGATCGACGACGGCCCACTGCCATTATGCGTCGCGCGAAGCGCCGGTGTATGAAGTGCGGCCACGATCTCCGCCGGTCGGCCGGGCGCATTCCTCGCTCTCCTGTCTTAGAATCACGCTGGTGTCGCGACCATTCCACACCGCCACCAGCAAGAAACGGATTCACGCGCATGCCGCTCGTGGGTTTCCGGCCAACCAAGGCGCGGCTCGTCATCGAGGACAGCATGGCCAGCGTCCTGGTGATGAGAGTCGTGGTCTATCCCGGCGAGACCATCAGGCTCGGGTCCGGCGAAATGCTCGAGGAGCTGAGCGGCGTGCTGCGCATCCGCAGCAAGGACAACGGGACGCGCAACGGGACAATCGATGCCAGGTTCCCTCATCTACATCGCGGAGTCCGGCTTTGGCGCCGATCTCGCTCCTGCCAGATTTCAGATCAACACTCACGATGTCTGGCGCCAAGTTCGATACGCTGGTCGGGGTCGCGTTCTCGGGGCGGTTGCCGACCAAGTTCTTCGTCGACGCCGGCGAACGCGGATTTCCGCACCGAAGCCCCAGGTATTGGCTACGAAACACGCTCAGGGCAAGCGCATCAAGGTCTGGGACAACGAGGCGCACCGCATGCTGATGGTCACGATTTCTCGTTTATCCTGCCCGATCGACGTGCCGGAGCCGCGCGGCCGACGAAGCCGCGATGCACGAGGACGGTCCCAGTCGCCTGCGCTGGCGACCAACGCCCAAGTGGCGGAGCTCATCGACGATCTGCCTGGTCTTTCATGGCGAGACGAAACATACGCTGTTTGCGCTGATGGGCATTCTCGGCATAATTGCTGTCGCTGCGCCTGATCATCGGGCTGGTGCTTTGTTGCCAACGCGCGCTTAAGCGGCTGGCCGGCGACATGAACCAACTCGATTTCAAAGAGCAGGACGGCAGCCATCACGGGCGGCGCCGCGGGCATCGAATCTCGCCGTCGCGCGGCGGCTGGCCGCGAGCGGCGCGCGCGTCGCGCTCTGGGACCGGCGACGAAAAAGCTCGGCGGACGCCAAGGCCGCGATCGGCGGCGACGCGCTCACGTTTGCGCTCGACGTGAGCCGATGCGGACGCGGTCGAGCGCGTGACGCGCGCCACGGCGGCTGCGCTGGGCGGCATCGACGCACTGGTCTGCTCCGCGGGCATCACCGGTCCCGAACGTGCCGCTGGCGGATTATCCGGTCGACGACTGGAAGCAGGTCTTCGACGTCAACGTGCACGGCGTGTTCCTACTGCAACCGCGCCGTCGTGCCGGTCATGCTCAAGCAGCGACTACGGCCGCATCGTCAACATCGCGTCGGTCGCCGGCAAGGAAGGCAATCCCGAACGCGTCGGCCTACAGCGCGTCGAAGGCGGCGGTGATCGGGCTCACCAAGTCGCTCGGCAAGGAGCTCGCGAAGACCGGCATCCGCGTCAACTGCGTGACGCCGGCGGCCGTGCGCACGGCGATCTTCGACCAGATGACGCAGCAGCACATCGACTTCATGCTGTCGAAGATTCCGATGGGCCGCTTCGGCACCGTCGACGAGATCGCCGCGCTGGTGTGCTGGCTCGCGAGCGAGGATTGCTCGTTCTCGACCGGCGCGGTGTTCGACCTCTCCGGCGGCCGCGCGACGTATTGATCGCAGCTGCATGCGGTCACGCTACCGGCGACCTTCAGGATCACCTTCCCGATCAGCCTGCCCGATTCCATCAGCGCGTGCGCGTCGCGCGCGCTGCGCGAGCGGGAAACGTTTCCTGGATCACGATCTGCAGCTCGCCGCTGCCGCGAACAGCGGCCACACTTCTTCGCGCAACGATTGCGCGCGAGCGCGACCTTGCGCTGCGCAGCGGGCTCGCGCGCGAGCGTCGAGCCGGTGACCGTCAGCCGCTGTCAGCATGACGTGGTGCAAGTCGACGTTGACGCGGCTGCCGTTGAGGAACGCCGATCTGCGACAAGCCGGCCTTCGAGCGCCGAGGCACTTCAGGTTCCGCTCGACGTAGTCGCCGCCGACCATGTCGAGGACGACGTCGACGCCGCGCTTGCCGGTGATGCGTCGACGACTTCGGCGACGAAGTCCTGCGTCTTGTAGTCGATCGCGTGATCGGCGCCCATCGTCGCGGCAGAACGCCACCTTGTCCGTCGCTGCCCGGCCGTCGTGAAGACCGTCGCGCCGAAGGCCTTGCGCGAGCTGGATCGCCGTGAGCCCGATGCCGCTCGTGCCGCCGTGGATCGAGGATCGATCTCGCCCGCGCGCGAGATGCACGCGGTCGAACACGTTGTACCAGACGGTGAAATAATTCTCGGGCATGCCGGCGGCCTCGCGCAGCGACAGACCCGGCGGAAGCGGCAGGCAGAAAGCCGCGGGCGTCGCGCAATATTCGGCGTAGCCGCCGCCGGGCGTCAGCGCGCACACTTCGTCGCCGATGTTCCAGCATCGTGCACGCCTTCGCCCAGTGCCGCGATGCCGGCCGGCGACCTCGAGGCCGATGATCGGCGACGCATCCGGCGGCGGCGGATAGCGCGCCGGCGCGCTGCAGGCAGTCCGGACGGTTCGACGCCCGCGTACGCGACCTCGATCAAGACCTCGCCCGGCTTCAGCTGCGGCAGCGGTCCGTCGGCCGCGTACCAGCACGTCAGGCGGACCGGGCTCGCGTACGGCGATGTAGCGCATCGATGTTCGGCAGCGGCATGGCGGCAATTCCTAGTTGGCGTTGCGCGGCAGTTCTACTGATGGACAGTCAGCGGAGTCACTTCGGCAGTCAGCGCGCGGCGTGACCGTACGGGCAGCGTGTTGCGCGCGACGACAAGCCAGCAGGAACGCCGACGCCGAAGCCCGCAGCGAGTATCCAGAGCGTCGGGCGCAGGCCGATGCGTCTCGGCGAGCACCGCGCCGAGCAACGCGCCGGTGGGCGTCAGCAAGCCGGCCGCGACCTGCCAGGTCGCGCGCCGCGCGGCCCAGCGCCTCGCGCGGCAGCAGCCGCTGCCGCAGCGTCGTTTCGTTGACGAGATAGACCGTCATGGCGCCGTCGCCGACGACCTGCGCGGCGATGAGGCACGTCATCGCGATCCACGGCACGGCGGGCGCCAGCGGAATGAACACCTGCATCATCGCGGTGATCGCGAGCGAGCCGATCAGCGTGCGCCGCGTGCCCCAGCGCAGCTGCCGCGGGCGCGGCGAGCGCGCGCCGACCAGTCCGCCGATGCCGCCGCAGCCGATCGCAATGCCCAGCTCGCGCGGGTGACGAGCCCCAGCGTCGCGCAGCGCGAACAGCGTATACAGCGACGCCATGAAGCTTCCGCACAGCGTGAACAGCGTCGTCGCGCAGAACAGCGTGCGGACCGCGGCGGTCTGCCGGACGACACGCGAATGCCGGTGCGCACGTCGTCGACGAACGATGTCGCGCGCGGCCGGTGCGCGGATCGTTTCCGGTCTTGCGAATCCGCGCGATCAGAGCGGCCGAGGCGACGAAGGTCGCGGCGTCGGCCGGCGATCGCGATCGGCGCCGTCCAGCAGCGCACACCAGCGCACCGCCGAGCGCCGGTCCGGAGATTTCCGCGACCGCGTCGACCGCTTCGCGCTTGCCGTTGGCATCGAGCAGGCGCTTGCGCGACACGAGGTCGGTGATGAAGACGTGGTCGGCGAGATTGAAGAGCACGGTGCAAATGCCGGTGACGGCGGCGACCGCGTAGAGGACGGGCAGCGACAGCACGTGGCGCATGCGCCGCGGAGCGGAATGGCGAGCAGCGCTGCTGCGCGGATCAGATCGGTCGCGATCAGCAGCGGGCGGCGGCGATGCCGGTCCACCCAGCCGCCGGCGAACCACGCCACCAGCACGCCGGGCAGCGACAGCGCGACGGCCAGCGAAGCCCAGCTCGTAGGCGGACGCGTCGATGACGCAGGATGGCCGCCATCGGCAGCGCCGTGCGCGTGATGCGCGAGCCGACGGCGGAGATGCCCTGCGCGCTCCACAGCAGCAGGAAATCGCGATGCCGCCAGAGGCCGCGTCGGACAGCGCCCCTTGAACGCACACCGCGCGTCAAAGCGCGCAGCCGCCTTATCGGCGCACCGCGTAACTCCCTTTGGCGTCAATACAACACCTGCACGTTTTCCGGCGCGAGCCACTCGCGCAGCCGGTCGATCAGCGCGTCGTCGAGGTTGACCGCGCCAGTCCTCCGGCAACACCACGTCGCCGCCGACGCGCTCGTTGCGATAGCACACGGTGATCGGCTTGTCGCCCGGACGGAACGGCTGCAGTATTTCCGCGAGCGTCGGCGACCGACGCGTTGCCGTTGCAGGCGAGCCGGAGTCCCTGCGCGAAGCGCTTGCGGATCGTCGCCAGGTCGAAGACGTTCTCGGCGATGATGCGCAGGCCCTGCGATCTCGCCGTCGTCGGTCATCCGCTGCGTGACCTTGACTTCGGCGATGACGAGCTGGTCGTCGCGCAGCAGCGCTGCGCACGCTGTCGAACGTCTCGTTGTAGACCATGATCTCCGCGCGAACCGTGACCGTCGTCGAGCGTGACGAAGGCCATCTTGCCGCGCCGGCTCGCTCTGCACGCGCATCTGCGTGACGATCCCGGCGACCAGCACGCGATCGTGTCTCGGTGCCAGGTCCGCGAGCGACGTGCGCACGAGCGGCGCCAACTCCGCCGGCGTAGCCGCGCGAACGGATGCCCGGACAGGTAGAAGCCGACGCGCGGACTTTTCGTGCTGCAGCCGCTCGGCGTCGGTCCAATCGCGCGTCGCGATCGAGCGCCGGCCGAGCGTTCGCGCCGCGTCCTCGCCGAACAGCGACACCTGCGCGGCGTTCGCTGATCGGCGCGCTCGCGCGGCCTCGAGCGCAATGCCGACCGAAGCGAGCAGCGCCGCGCGGCGCGGCTCGATCGCGTCGAACGCGCCGGCGCGGACCAGCGCTTCGACCGCGCGCCGGTTGACGGCGCGCTTGTCGACGCGGCGGCAGAAATCGAAGAGGTCGCGGAACGGCGCCGCCGGCGTCGCGCGCGGCGACGATCGGCCTCGATCGCCGACTGCGCCGGTGCCCTTGACGCCGCCCAGGCCGTAGCGAATCTGCTTCGCGTCGACGGGCTCGAAACGGTAGTTCGACGCGTTGACGTCCGGCGGCAGGATCGCGAGCCCGAGCGCGATCGCGTCGTCGTGGAAGCTGCCGCACCTTGTCGGTGTCGTCCATGACCAGCGACAGGTTGGCCGCCATGAACGCCGCCGGGTGATGCGCCTTGAACGCACGCCGTCTGATAGGCGATGAGCGCATAGGCGGCGGCAGTGCGACCGGTTGAAGCCGTAGCCGGCGAACTTCTCCATGCAGGTCGAAGAGCAGCGTCGCGCGCGCTTTCGGCGTGCACGTTGTTCTTGTCCGCGCCTTCGACGAAGATCGTCGCGGTGCGTGGCCATCTCCTCGGGCTTCTTCTTGCCCATCGCGCGGCGGAGCAGGTCGGCGCCGCCCAGCGTGTAGCCGCCGATCACCTGCGCGATCTGCATCACCTGTTCCTGGTACACCATCACGCCGTACGTCGGCTCGAGGATCGGCTCGAGCCGCGGGTCGGGATAGGCGACGCGCTCGCGGCCCGACTTGCGCGCGACGTAATCGGGAATCGAGCTCCATCGGCCCGGGCCGGTAGAGCGCGACCAGCGCGATGATGTCCTCGAAGCGCGTCGGCGGCGCCTGCTTCAGCAGGTCGCGCATGCCGCGCGATTCGAACTGGAACACCGCCGTCGTATTGCCGTTCTTGAAGATGTCGTAGCGCGGCTGGTCGTCGAGCGGCAGCGTCTCGAGCGCGACGGTCGCTGCGGGATCGAGCTTGCGGATGTAGCGCGAGCGTCCAGTCGAGGATCGTCAGCGTCGTCAGGCCGAGGAAGTCGAACTTGACCGAGCCCGACGGCTTCGACGTCGTCCTTGTCGAACTGCGACACGGATCGCGCTCGGCGCCGGGCTGCACGTACAGCGGACAGAAATCGGTCAGCTTGCCCGGCGCGATCAGCACGCCGCCGCGCGTGCATGCCGACGTTGCGCGGCAATCCTTCCAGCTGCTCGGCGAGTTCGAGCAGCTCGCGCACTTCCTCCTCGGCGGCTTCGCGCTCGATCGAGCAGCGGCTCGACTTCGCGCGCGTAGATCGACGTTGGCTTCCGCGCTCGCGCGGCGCGGCCGCTTCAGCGTCACGCTCTTGCCCGGGCTGAAACGGAATCAGCTTCGCGATGCCGTCGACGAACGGGTAGGGCATGTCGAGCACGCGGCCGACGTCGCGCACCGCCGCGTCGCGCCGCCAGCGTGCCGAACGTCGCGATCTGCGATACCGAGTCGGCGCCGTACTTGTTCTTCGACGTAGTCGATGACGCGGTCGCGGCCGTCCTGGCAGAAGTCGATGTCGAAGTCGGGCATCGACACGCGCTCCGGATTGAGGAAGCGCTCGAACAGCAGCGCGTAGCGCAGCGGGTCGAGGTCGGTGATGCCGAGCGAATACGCGACGAGCGAACCCGCGCCCGAGCCGCGGCCGGGACCGACCGGCACCTGGTTGCGCTTCGCCCAGTTGATGAAATCGGCGACGATCAGGAAGTAGCCGGCGAAGCCCATCTGCACGATGGTCTTGCGTCTCGAACTCGAGGCGCGCGGCGTATTCGGGACGCCTTCGCATCGCGCATCGGCGGCATCCGGGTACAGCTTGCGCAAGCCGCCGCTCGAGTCCGCGCGCGGCCTCGTCGCGCAGGTGCTCGTCGATCGTGACGCCGGCCGGCGTCGGAAACTCCGGCAAGATGATTCTCGCCCAGCGCAATCGTCAGGTTGCAGCGCTGCGCGATCGCCACCGAGTTGGCGAGCGCCTCGGGCAGGTCGGCGAACTTCGCCGCCATCTCGGCCTGCGTCGTGAAATATTGCTCGGGCGTGAAGCGCCTCGGCCGGCGCGCGTCGGACAGCGTATCGACCCTCGGCAGATGCACACGCGCGCCTCGTGCGCGCGGAAATCCTCGCGCGCGAGAAACTGGATCGGATGCGTCGCGACGACCGGCAGCGCCAGTTCGCCGGCGAGCGCGACGGTGGCGGCGACCAGCGCGTCGTCATCGGCGTGCCCGGCGCGCTGCACTTCGAGGTAATAGCGCTGTGGAAACCAGGCCGACCACTCGCGCGCCGCGCGCGCCGCGCTGACGGGATTGCCCTGCAGCAGCGCGCGTGGCCGACGTCGCTCGCGCGCGCCGGATAGCGCGATCAGAGCAATGCCGCACCGAACGAAGTATACC
>ERZ1370068.9287-contig-8075_pt1 | contig 57439 bp, 89 predicted proteins | sample MGYA00561227_ERZ1370068 | MGnify/ENA primary metagenome ERZ1370068 (study PRJEB38410, sample SAMEA6850437) | metagenome | study: Metagenomic assessment of the ecological functions of the soil: analysis of the soil microbiota associated with the... | reverse complement strand
AAATGCTTCGTTCAGTTGCAGTATTGCTCGGATCCTGACGGCGAGCGCGGACAACACCGCCAAGCTCTGGGATGCGGCCTCGGGCAAGCTGATCGCCTCTTTTGACCATCAAGATACTGTCCCGATGGGCGGCGTTTAGTCCGGACGGTGCTCGGATCCTGACGGCAAGCTGGGACAAAACCGCCAAGCTCTGGGATGCGGCTACTCCCGTCAGAGTTGGCTCGGCAGGTGAAAGAAGCGGGCGGCGACACAGCGAGAATAGGCTCCTCCGGTTTCGATGGCCAACTCAGCCGCGCTGCAAGTCGAATCGCTCTCGGATATCGCAAGCGGACTCCGAATTTTCAGACGAGGGCGCGCTCGTCGCGGTCGATGAGGAACACAGATCGAAGCTGACGAAGCAATTGAAGGACTTAGCGCAAGACCTTCGGCCCAGCGCGCGCTTCATACGGTGGTTTTTCAGTACCGGAAGTGAGCGAACGATCTTCCCGGCGAGCGACGTCAAAGTTGCCGAGTGGGTGGACAACGCCCTCTCTGACGAATCCAGACGTAACCGAAGAATGGGTGCGAAACGCTTTAATTTTCCTCCCCAATCACCCGTTGCTTCATATCGCGCTGGCGGGGTTTGAAACTGACTCCAAGCGCGCTGACTTTCTTCGCTCATTCGGCTTGGCGAGGCTCCCGAAGAACAGCGTTATCTGCACGCGCGCCGGCGAGATGCTGCTGGCACAACACCGTCCCGAACTCGCGCTGGCCGCGGTCGATAAGGCGCTTCTCGCCGATCCAACGGACTCTATCCGCTCAGCGTCTTCGACTCAGAGTTCTGGACGTAGTGCCCAGATGATACGCTATTCAAAGCGACCGAAAGATCGCTTCGCAGCCGAGCCCGGTCCTGATGGCGATCCGTCCAGGCCCGAAGTTGAAAAAGTTAGCGCACCGGCGGAAACCCGGTTTTTCTGGTTCTCATTTTGGGTCGTGCTCAAAGAGGTGTCACGTGACGCTAAGCGGCTAACGCTCCATTGCCATCCCGCAGACTATTTCCGCTTGGCGCGCCGCCCTCAGATCGGGCATCAATCCATGTCTGACTGCGGTTTCGACTTTCGCAAACTGCCTGACGAGCCCCCTTGCGTTCGCCAGGGTGAATCACCGAAAGCCTTTTCATTGACTTCGAGCGTCGGCCCAGCGACCTTTAACGAGAGGCTTTGCCTCTGCCCTCGGTGACACGGGGTTGTTAGCGGCGACTAGAGAAACTCGAGAGACTATCCAAAGCCCGGGAGGAGACGATGAAAATACGCTTACTCGGTGCCCTAGTAGGATTGGTAATCAGCTTTGCTTTGCCGATCTTTGCCCAACACAAGGAAACGGTCGATCCACAAACAATCGAGCAGCTTATTGCCTTTGGTAAGAAGTTGAACGAAGCAGAAAACAACAACGATGCCGCCGCCTTGGCCGCGCTTTTCACGGAAGACGCGGTTTTTGTGACGGACACAGGATCGGTTTACGGTCGACAGGCCATCGAGAAATGGTTTGCGGACGACTTCCAGGAATGGCATCACAGCAACAAGCTGAGCAAGGGCGATCCAAAATCCTCCTCGCATTATTGGTACGACGGACAATATAGCGTCAAGTGGAGAATGGAGTGCTGACTATTCAAGGCAAGACGGGCGATCCTATACAACTCAAGGGCCACTTTTCATCGATTCTTACTCGTGAGGGCAATGATTGGAAGATCCGGATGAGTACCTGGAACGTAACCCCAGCACCGACCGCACCCGAGGCTGGTCGGACCCAACGGATCCAGCCCGGGAATCGCCAAAGCCGTCTCATTGACCAAGACTCGCAATATGTATTAAGCTTTTCACTAATCTCCACCCTTGGCTGATAGCAGTCAATGTTCTCCAGCGCGGCCTTCTTCTCTTCTGGCGATTCCAAAACCCTCTGTTCGTATTTTTGAAACGCAAAACATTGCGCAAACGAGCTGCGGGCGTTCCTGGTTGCTCTTGAGGAAGGAAGTCTCAATCGCGCTGCCCTGCCCTTCGCCTGCGGATGTCGCAATCCGCCCTTTCCCGGCAGATGCAAGTAATCGAGAACGAGATTGGCGGGGCGTGAGCGTCTGAGGGCAGGCTGCCAGGGCAGCACCACCGACGCCCATATATTTCTGGCGGCCAACCGCAGCCCCAGCGAGGGCTGAGCGGGATATCAAGGGCAGAAGCCTGTGGCTGGATTAGGGTGTGAGTTTGCAAACGCTATTTGGCGGACTTAATTAAGTTAAAGCGTCGAATTTGACGAGGTCCACCTAACGTCATCCGATCTCGCGAGCTGTTGCCGCTTGGCGCGCCGCCCAAAGATCGGGCATCATTGAAGATGCGTTCCCGGATGGCCGCTGCCTCCGGTGTGGATGGACGGTTGAAGAGAATATTCATGGGAAGAGAGCGCTGACGGCTGGCTCGTCAAAGGCGATCGGTGCTGAGAGCAGCCTTTCCCAGCTCAGATCGGGGTTGCGGCGGGAGAGGTAGAGGTCACCCGAGCAGCGAGCTTGCACTCCGGCAACAATTTGCGGATCCGGGCAGAGTAGTAGGACCGTCGGTCAAGATGCCGACTCGCCAACCGATCAGGAAATCGGCCGTTATTGGGAGAGGCTTGGGCTCGCCGATTCGGGCGAAAAGGTCGCCAGGTGACGGCCAGCGCGCCCGGATCGTGCTGCGCAGGTCGGAGGAATAATCTACTGGGATCAAGCCCCCTGGTCGCTCACGAGCCTCCGGCGACATTCGCGCCGAAGATTGTTGTGTCCGGGGAAACTGATTGCCGCCCGCCGCTCCCGATCGAAGATGCTGATCAGCGCCAGCGGCTCTCGTGCGCTACCGCCTCGATGCCGGAAGCGTCAAGCCGGTAATGCGCGTAGAGGTGCGTCGGCGGCGCGATCGGGCTGTATTCGTCCATGATGCCATGGCGGACGAGCCTCGGCGCCCCACCGATATCACGCCAGGACTTCCGCAACTGCGCCGCCGAGGCCGCCGAAGGCACGTTGTGTTCCTCCACGGTGAGCAAGCGCTTCGTGCGCTGGCTGCCGCGCGGAGCTCCGATCTTCATGATCGAGCGGCTTGATCGTCGCGCATGTCGATGAAACCGACGCGCGGCCGTTCTCGCGCAGAGGCGCGCACCGCCTGCCAGCGTCAGGATGACCATGGTGCCGCAGGCGATGACCGTCAGACTCGCGCCCTCGTGATGGACGATGCGCCTTGCCGAGACGCTGGAAGGAACACGGCCTTTCGGATAAGAACACTGGATCATGGCCGCGCGCGCGATGCGGAAATAGATCGGGCTGAGGCCAAGTCGGTCGAGGCGCGGATCGCGGCGGCCAGCTGCGCTCCATCGGCGGCAGCGCGACGACGGTCAGGTCGGCGATGCGCGCGCATGGCCGCGAGATCCTCGGTCGCATGATGCGATGGTGCCGTAAGCCGAGCGCGATGCCGCATGGTGGCCGATCAGGCGCACTGGCAGGGCCGGAGTAAGGCGATGTCGGTGCGGATCTGCTCGCAGCGCAGCAGCGCCAGGTAGGACGCGAATGTCGCTGACATACGGGATGAGGCCGTGGCGGCGAGCCCCGCGCGCCGCCGTCACCATGTTCTGCTCCGAGATGCCGAACTGGATCAAGCCTGCTCCGGGATGCGCGGCGCGCGAAGCCGATGAGGCCGTTCGAGTATTGGAGGTCCGCCAGTGCGAGGCGACGACCGGATGGCCCTCATCCGACAAGCGTCGATTGAGCGCATCGGCCATGTGTCGAGGGCTTGGCGCCCGCGCATTGAGCTGCGCGGTGCTGCCAGCTTCGCCGGATTGAGTGGCCGCGCGTCATCTCGACGCTCCGCTGGCTTTGATCTCGCGCCAAGCACGCGCGCTTCGTCGTCGGGCGCCAGGTAGCCCGAGATGCCAGCCCCGGCTCCTCTCCATGAAAGTCGACGCCCTTTGCCCTTGAGCGTGTGGGCGATGACGCAAGCCGGCCTGCATCGCGCGCGATCCGCCTTGACGCGGCGCAGCAGGACGTGAGCGCCTCGACATCATGGCCGTCGACCTCGTGCACTCCCAGCCGAGAGCAGCCACTTCTCGGCCAGCAGGCTCGATCGCCATGACGTCCTCGATCGCGCCGTCGAGCTGATAGCGGTTGCGATCGACGATGGCGGTCAGGTTGCGCGCCCGGTGAGTGCGCCGCGACCATGGCGCCGCCCACACCTGGCCCTCCTGCATCTCGCCGTCGCCGAGCGAGCACGAGACGTCGGAAATCCTTCTTCTGGCATGCGGCGCGCCGAGCGCCATGCCGGGCCAGCCGGAGAGCGCATGGCCGATCGAGCCGGAGCTGAAGTCGGCGTCCCGGCACCTTGCGCATGTCGGGATGATCGCCCAGCGGATTGCCGAGCCGCGTATAGCCGGTCGAGCGGCTCCCTGGGCAGAAGCCCCGAGTCGGCCGAGCAGCGGATGAGGCCCGACGGCCGCGTGGCCCTTGCCCATGACAAAGCAGGTCGGTCCGGCCCACTTCGGCCTCGCCGCGCCGCAGCCGCAGGATGTCGTAGTAGAGCACGGACGGCGGATCTCGGCGCAGGAGAACGCCGAGGAGTAGTGCCCGACCTTGGCGATCGCGATGAGCCTCACCGTCTCGGTTCGCACGAACAAAGCGCGCTCCTTGAGGCGGGCGATTTCGGCATCCGGTCAGCCGGTTGGCCAAGGCAGGGGCCATATTTGCGCTCCATCATTTGCCCATATCGCATATGTTATAAGTAAATGGTAAGCAATCACAAAGAAAAAGTGAGGACAGGGACAACCTCGGGCATACACGCCTCCCGCATCACCCTGGCCATCGAGTCGGGAGAAATCTCGAATCGAGTGGCAGGAGCGCCCCGAGATACTGCTCTTCGTTGTCGTGGTCGCCATTGGCGGCCGGATTCATGGCCGCCCAGCGATAGCGCAGCTTCTCGAGTTCCACCCCTGCACGCGCCGCTCGTGGATGATCGGAAAGAGCTTGTTCTGGAGATCGGGCCGCGTGCGGTTGAGTTCATCGACGAAGCACCACCTCGGCGTCCCAGATTGCCGTCGGCGTGGTGATGTAGCGTAGCGAGGTCTGGGTCTCGTCGGGCAGCGGGATGCCCACCAGGTCGTCGTAGTTGATGAGCGAGGCGTTGTAGAACCGGTAGACCAAACCGAGGGCCTGGGCCAACCGCTCCAGCAGGAAGCTCTTGGCCGTGCCGTGTCTTCCGATGAGGAGAAGCGGTTCCCTGGTTGTCAGGGCCGCCAGCAGCACCGGCTCCAGCCTTTCCCAGCCGAGCAGGCCGAGCGGGCGGGTCAGCAGCGAACGGATTTTGCGGTGTTTGACCGCTGGATGGAGGCGGAACGGGGCTCGGCGGATTTGGCGGGAGTTTTACGGGTGCTCATTGGGTATGCGGGCTAGGATCACGCACCAAGAGCACAAAAAATCCGCCGACCTTCATCAGGCGGCGGAAAGTTCCGTGGAGATTTTCGTTCGGGAGATCGCTCTCCTGTCGCGTCTTTGACCTAGGAAAACGCGCGCAAGGTCAGAAGTCCCGTTGGATCGGGAGAGGTGTGGCAGGAGTCTTGCGCAGGTGTGACAAGGCCCCGACCGAGGACTCGAACAGATACGGACTCCGATTTGAAGGAGCCGGGAGTCAGGGTGAAGGCTTCCAAAATGGGCGTGCAAGCCGGTAGTCTGCTCTGTTGGGAAGCCAATTTGCAAACCTTCTGTCCGGCCTTCATGATGCGAGGCAGCACTGTCCGTGACGCCATATGCGGGCTGCGAGAAACAACCAAACGATGGCGAAAATGTGCCATTGTGATGGAAAGAAGGCGATCATGACGCCTTCCCTGTTCGGCCTGCGGGTCTGGTTCCTTCCGTCCGTCCGGAGAGGATACTGAGCAAGCTCTCCCGGACCTGGCGGGCGATCTCGGGATCAACCTGGCCGGGCTCGAAGCGCCGGGAGGTCTTCGCGAGCAACCGTCGGGCGTCGCTCACGGTAGATCCGGTGTCCCAGATGGCCTGGCAGTCGGTCGCGCGAGACCATGATTTCGGTGCAGGGCGCGGTCGTAGGCGGCTAACGATGTCGGCCTCGAGAAAGCCGGCTGTCTAGGGCTGCAACGGCGAAGGAAAACACCACGGCCTCGTCGAACCGGACCTTGCAGTTGTCCCAATGAAGACGCTGCAAGCCGGCGCTTAACCGCGTGCGCCTTGGCCCGAAGTTTCTTGTTTCCTAAAGGCCCATTATCGCGCGCGCAAGCGCGACGAGTATATATTTATTTCTTCTTTATATTCTTCTCCGCTCCTCCAACAGAGAAGGGCATTTCACTAAAGTGAAATTCGATTTCACTTTAGTGAAATGGGTGATGCGAGTCTCGCGGAAGAACTCGGGCACGGGGAGTGTCCACGAGCCCGAGCCGTAGCTGGCCGCTCCGCAGGATTCCAATTCAGCACGCCATTTGGTCACCGCCGGAATTGGCCCGGTGGAATGTCGGGCGATTTCCTGCAGCTCCCAGGGAAAAGTAAATGGCCCCGGCTTCTCCCGCGCTTGACCCGCTCCAGCGTGCGGTTGCTGTTGTGAAGACGGGCCAGGAGAAGCTTCGCGCTCGAGCAGATCGGCAGCGCGGAGATCCAGTCAAAGAGCGGATCGAAGTGATACGGCCAGGCCTCCCGAAAGACGTAGGTCTTCTTCACTTGAGCACAAGATCTTTCCTGCGCTCGCCGGGCATGGGCGGCGGCTGGCATTTGCCCTCCAGCAGATCGGCGTAGAAGATTTCCGCGCTCAGGGTGTCAATCAGAAGCGTGCAGCCGCGGCCTCCTTGCCGCGAGAATCTTCACGAAGGCTGCCCCCTGCGCGTCCAGTAGAGAGCCCGCTGACCGATGCGCGGAGAGCGCAGGGCCCGGAAAAACTCGGCCTTTGTGATCGCCAGAGGTCTGCACCCGTTGATGATGATCGGCGACGGTGGGGGTTGCCCTCTCTGCATGACACCAATAGAAACATAAAAGAAGGATTGTAAACCGTATATATGCCATATATGTTTCGGTGATCACTTCCGTTCTATTTCGTTCCATCTGAAGAGATGCAAAAAGATCCAAACTGATGATCTATGTTCGGGCCGAGCTGGCTCCGGATGCAATTCGCTGGGCCATTCGGCTCAGCCACCACCACGCCTGCTTTCTGCAGCCAGCTGCGTCGGCCACTGCCTGCCAGAACATGGAGCGCGGACTCAATGTGTTTCGAGGATGTGCCGCCTTACCCATGGGACTTTGTCGACCATTGGAAATTGCGGCAGGGCAAGTCGATTGAATCCACAACTGTCCCGAAGAGCCACTCGAGCGGGCGATTGGCTCTTGCAGCAAGGCCAGTACCGCCAGGCCCAGCCAGAAGCTCAAAGAGTTCGAGAGAGCGTTTCAGGCGGGCGAAGCAAATCTCGAAGGTTGTCTTTCAGGTTCAAGAGGGACCGGAGGGCAGCGATAGAGTTGAACGCTGGCCGGAAAAGCTCAGGCGCATGGCGAAGATATTTTCGCGTCAAACCCAATGAGCTGGCGAACCGAATGATCGCCGCGAGGGATCCTTGCCCTCGAAAGAGAGGACCCCGACTACGATCCGGATTTCGTCATCGAGTATCGGCAGAAGGTCGTCATTCCCAAGATCGAGCAATACCAGAGCGAGAAGAAACTCGCCGAGGGCTTCAATCCCGTATTCGGATGTTCCGAAGGAACTGGAGAGTGATGGCTGGGCCTTCATGGGTCTCATCGAAGTGACCAATCTTCCACTACCGCGAGCTGGTCGACGGCCTTCTAGAGGGCAAATCTGTGCAGGAAGACGTTTCTCGATATTTCGCGAGATACGACGCTGAGCCATGCCTACCTCGACAGGCTCAAGAGCATCTATACCAACCCTGCGTATCAGGACTCGATCGAAGCTCATCCGCTGCGTGAGAAAAAGCTCAAGAAGGAGATTATCGACGCTTGGGTCGAAGAGTGGCGAAGAATGAACCGCTCCAAGCCATCGGAGCGTTCCATTATCGCAGACATCACCTCCCTGCTACCACAGTTGTCGGAGGATGGACTGCGCAGGGTTCAAGCCGAGGTCAACATTGCGCTCTCCGTCCATGATCGCAAATAGCTGCGGAAGCCGTGCGCGTTCCGCAGCCACGCATGCGAGATGCGACCCGCCGCGATTTCCAGCAATATCTGGTGACTAAATAGTGACTAAATTCTAGCTAGGATCCAATAGGAACGATTAAGTACCCAATGAAAATTGCAGGCGAATCCGACAGTTCTCTATCGCGTGTAGTAAGTCCTGTATATAAGCATAAAGCCCCGGAAACTTCCTCAGTTGCCGGGGCTTCAAAGTGGTTGCGGGGGTAGGATTCGAACCTACGACCTTCAGGTTATGAGCCTGACGAGCTACCAGGCTGCTCCACCCCGCGGTAGGATAGGTGCATCTATGACGTGTGCCTCGCTTGGCGCAAGAATTATTCGTCAAATCACCGGATTTCTTCGGATCGTTTGAAGGGCTGGGTTGTGATGAGGACGCGAGCGCCGGTTCCTACCGTGTCGTAGAGGGCGATCACGTCTCCTGAGCGCATACGAATGCATCCATAGCTGGAGGCGACGCCGATGTTGCGTTCCTCAGGCGTGCCGTGGATGTAAATGTAACGGCCAAAAGGCGTTCCTGTTTTGCGGCTCACAGACCATCGAGCCACAAGATACGGCTGACGATGGGATCACGCCCCGGCGCATCCACGGGCAGAAGATCTCTCCCGTGAGGCGCCGCGATTTGAAGACCGCGCCGAGCCAGGGCATGGGTTCCGATTTTCTTTCGGATTCTCAGGAGTCCGATTGGAGTGGCGTTGCTGTTTGGCGCGTCTCCGACGCCGAACTTGGAAGTTGAGACGGGGTATCCGGCGATCTTGATACTGTCACGCAGGACGATGCATCTGCTGATCTGCCGTGCTGATGAGAATAACATGGCGGGTATCTATTGCGCAGCCCGTCAAAACGGCCAGCAGGCCAAAGCAGGAACGATAATCCTATGGAACCTCACGCCGTCGAACGCGACGGATTCAATGCAGCAACCTGTTGAATCCAGAAACTAACGGATTTTGAAGCGACATAAGCAAAGCCTCCAAGGAAAATCATCAGGAATGGCACTGAGAGCCAGTGACCCATTTTGGCGGCGTTCCACGTGCAGAAGGCGAAGTAGAACGCGAAGATTAACTCGACGAGAGGGAGCCAGGATTTGAGCGGCACATAACGCACGCGGTTGCATCGGGCGCGCGATCGGTTGCGATGCCGTATTTCGGAGTGCGGCTGAATTCGGATTGGTGGTTGAGAATTGCTTCGATTACGCCGCGCGCGTTGTTGACCGACATGCCAGTGGCCAAAGCGAGGGTGAGGGGAAACATCCAGAGCTCGCGAAGCCAGCCTCGCGGGTTGAGGTGCGTCTGCGCCACAATGTAGAAGAGCGCAGATGGAAACGGAAGTGGCGAAGAAAATCGGGAGATCGACCAGCCAGGCGTAGAGCGCGCCGTGGCGTACTGTGCGAGTGCGGAAGAATCAGCACACAAAGCAGGACAAGCAGGAGGTAGCCGAAGTTGGCAGTCAGGTGGGCCGTTGCCTCGAGCTTGATCAGCAACGGGAGGCGTGAGCACCAGATTTCAGGGAGAATTTTTTGCACGTCTGGATGGATCCTTTCGTCCAACGATGCTGCTGCGACTTAAAGCCGTTCATATCGACCGGAAGTTCGGCGGGCACGAACCACATCAGGAAGGTAAATAAACTGCCAGCCTTTCAGCTGTGCACGGTAGCTGAGATCGAGATCTTCGGTGAGCGTGTCTATGCTGCCAGCCTCCGGCATGGGAAATGCACGACTTTCGCCAGATGCCTGCGGTTCCATTGAAGTGAAAAACCGCCCGCTGCGGCTGCGGGCGGTCTGTTCGAGGAGAAGATGACCATCCAGGAAGAGGGATTGAACCTTCGTCAGTAGCGAGTAATCCCGGTTCAGGTGACCCCATCTCATTTGCACCATCCCGACCCGGGGGTCTGTGAAGTGATCGATGGTGCGTTTCAGCGTGTCGGGCGCAGGGACGAAATCGGCGTCGAGAATGAAAACGAACTCGCCTTTCGCGCTGTCCAAGCCGGCTGCGAGCGCCCCGGCTTTGAAGCCCTCTCGATTGTTTCGATGACGATACTCGATGTCGAAGCCTTTGGCTTTCAAGCGGGCGGTTTCGCTCGCGGCAATCTCGCGGGTTTCATCCGTAGAGTCGTCCAGAATCTGGATTTGAAGCCTGTCTCGCGGGTAGTCGAGGCGGCTGACCGCCCTAATGAGCCGGCGGATGACGTGAGTACTTCATTGAAGACCGGCAGCTGCACGGTTGACGAACGGCAGGTCGCGGAAATTCTCCGCTGGCTCAACTCGTTTACGCCGGTGTCTCAGGAAGAGATAAATAATGAAATAGCGATGAATTCCGAAGGCTGAGAGTCCGAGAAGAACACTCAGATAACAAAAGTTCCAAATGACGTGTTGGAAAATCGCCTCCAGCGATTCGCTCATCACAAGTTTTTCCTTCCCGTTGAGATGCGGCGCTATCCAACCCACACATGAACGCCCCGTCAAGCGTAAAAAACCGGGGCGGGTTCGTCGTTTCTCGCGTTTCCCTGCGGAGGCTGATAAATTCTTGCCATGGCTCAGTCGTTCGCTCTGGATCTTCAGGAGCAAGACCGAAATTTCCAGCTTCATCCCTTTACGAACCACGCCGACTTGCATGCGTCCGGAACGCACATTGTCCTCGAGGGACACGGCTGCCATTTTGTTGATGAGAGCGGCCGCCGGATCCTTGATGGCCTGGCGGGATTGTGGTGCGTAAATCTCGGCTATAGTTCAAAGGCCATTGTGCGAGCGGTGACCCAACAGCTCGAACGGCTGCCATACTATCCCTCATTTTTCAACTCGACGACCGAGCCGCCGATCCGGGTCGCGAAGTTTCTTGCGGAGAGGGCGCCCGCGCGCGTCAACCGCACGATTTTTTCGAGCTCCGGCTCAGAGGCCAATGAGACGGCGCTCAAAGTAATTCGCGCTTATTGGAAATTGAAGGGACGCCGGAATAAAAAGATTCTTTCTCGCACATTTTCCTACCACGGCGTGACGCTGGCGACGACGAGCATGACCGGCCTGCCGAATTGCCAACAGCCATTTGACCTTCCCGCTGGGCCGATTTCCTTCTTGTGCCGGGACCATATGCCTACGGGGCCAAAACGGAACTGACCTCGGAGGCCTACGGTGAGTGGTGCGTCGAGGAAACCCGCCGGATAATTGTGGAGGAGGCGCGCGGACACGATCGCGGCGCTCTTTGCTGAACCGATCCAGGGAGCGGGCGGGGTAATCATCCCGCCGGCTGGCTACCTTGCACCGCTCTGCGACAGCTCTGCCGGGAAAACGAGATCTTGTTTGTGGCCGACGAGGTGATTACCGCCTTCGGGCGTATGGGCGACTGGTTCGCCAGTAACCTTTGGAGCTTGGATCCCGATCTCATCTGCCTCGCAAAGGGATTGACCAGCGGCTATCTGCCTCTCGGTGCGACGATGCTTTGCGACGAAGTCGCCGAGGCCATGCTGAGCGGGGGATATTTTTCTCACGGCTTTACGTACAGCGGTCATCCCGCTTGCGGCGCTGCGGCGCTAGCCAACCTCAATGAGATTGAAACACTCGGCCTCATCTCGCGTGTGAAGAACGACCTGGGACCCTATTTTCAGGTCAAACTTCAGGAAATAGGAAACCATCCCGCGGTGGCGGAGGTGCGCGGCTATGGTCTCATTGCCGCTCTTGAGCTCGTGCCTCGCGAAGGTCGCGACGCTCTAACACCTGCGAGCATGCTCGGTCTCAAGGCTTGGTCGCTGATTCGCGAGGAGGGCGCCATGGTGCGGGCATCCGGGACCTCATCGCCCTCGCGCCCCGCTAATCATCTCTCACTGCAGAGCTCGACGAACTCTTCGATTGCATCCGGCGCGGACTGGACAGACTCTGGGACTGAGCAGGAGTGTCTAGGTATGGCTTCAACTGCTGAAAGCGCGACCGAAGTGGCACCAGAGGTGGAAGTGCCGCGAGGCGGAAGTTTTGCCGGCAGGGAGACCGAGGCCTTCCCGTCGCAGCTTTTACCGGCTTGAGGCGGCTCGTCTGGTTCCGTGCGAGCCCAACGAAGCCCAGATTATCGGCTACATCTCGCCGACCATCGACGACGAGGCCGAGCTGCAGGAGCAATACAACATCGATTACCACACCCTTCAGTCATCGCTCGATCCCGACGAGCTCTCGCGCTTGGAGATAGAGCCCGATCATGCCGCGATCATCTTCAAGCGCCCGAAGAGCTTCTGCGCCGGCGACAATTTCCTGATGAAGCTGACCTCGACGGGAATCTTCGTCTACGAGAACTATTTGGTCATCGTGATGGCGGACGACTCGCCGATCTTCGAAGGCCGCGTTCCCTTTCCGGTGCAGTCAATTCACGACGTCATCCTGCGCCTGCTCTATCAGGCCACAATGCATTTCGAAGGGCACCTCAAGGCGATCAACATGCTGGCCGATTCCCTTGAGCGCCGCATCAACACGTCTCTGGAAAACAAATATCTCCTCAACATGTTCGCGCTCGAAAAGAGCCTCGTCTTTATCCTCAACTCGATCACCTCGAATGGCGCGCTTCTGGAAAGAATGAAGACTTTATCCGAGAAGCTCGGCTTCAATAGCGATCAAGCTGGCGATTCTCGAGGATCTCATCATCGAAAATCAGCAGTGTTACCGGCGCGCGGAGATTCACACCCAGGTCCTCGGCAACCTCATGGGGACGCGGGCATCCATCGTCGGCCACAACCTGAACCAACTCATCAAGAAGTTCACCATCTGGACGGTGGCAATAATGCTTGCGAATCTCGTCATAGGACTCTTCTCGATGAACGTCGCCCTGCCTCTTCCCATGGAGGATGCCAGCTGGCCGTTCGTGGTTCATCAACATTCATGGCTCTGATTGCGGGGGGTTCATCTTCTTGCTCTCGGCGGATGAAAAAGTGGTAGCTGTTCGGTCGTCATGGGATTCGAGAGAGTTGACCGTCATTTTGCTCTGTTCCTGGCGGGAACGATCATGGCTTTCGCGTAGCTCCCCGCGTGGCGGTTGTGGACGTAAGGTAGCCCCTTTGTCAGTCGGAAGCTTCAATCCGGACTTTCCGAAGAAATGGCACGAAGGACTGGCCGAAGCATTTATTACGCAACCGGCTTCAGGCTGTATTTTGGGACGGTTTACCAGCGTTCGAGCGATGTCGGTCAGTTCATCTCCGGGTCGTCCGGAGCTTCGGCGAAAGCTTCATTAAAGGTCCCGAACTGCGCATGATCTGACGCCATGCATTTTCGGGTTCCTTCATCTCGACGAGCTCACGCTGGCGGAAGAACAAGCCAGGAACCTTCTGGCCGATTTCTCCTTCGAGCTGTCCCTGGCTCCATCCTGCGTAGCCTACGAATGCGCGTAGACCGAGCCTCCATTGCCGGCTCGATATGAACGTCTTCTATCGTTGCCCATGAAACTCTGGAAGGCCACCAGGCGGGATTGGTCCGCCACTGCAGGCTGAGCTAGCGTGAGGTGATCCGCTGCGACCGGTCCGCCGTAATAGAGTGCGACATTCTTTGAAGGCGTCGGAGAATCGTTTGCAGCAGCGACCTCGCCGAAGGTCTTCTTCAGGGGACGGTTCAGTATCAGAGCCAATCGCGCCGTCCTCGGCGCTATGATGCGAGAGGAGAAAGGATGGTCCGGCGAAAATTGGGATCGAGCAGTCCGGGATGAGCGACAAGCAGTTGAGCCCGTGAGATTTTCCGGAGTCGATCCTTCCCAGCTCATCGCTGATGCTATTTACTGCGATGGATGCGTTAGGAGCAAATGCCGAAATGAATTTCCGAACGATGGCACAGCAGGTGCGACGTCTTCAGAGACAATTGGCGCGGCCTACACGCACAGGGCCAGCTGCGCAGCGCACTGCGCAAGCGCCGTGGAGCCAGAGCCGCTATCATCAGCGTCAGTCAAACCTTTGAAATTGGATCGCACGAGGATGCCAGTGCGAGAGGAAGAAAATTGTGTTCGACGCCGCGATCTTCGTGATTGGCGGAGCATCACAATCACTACGAGCCTCAGGAAGCCTTCACGAGCTGGCCGGATGCTGGTGGGATTGGCGCATCTTGCGCAGCGCCTTCGCCTCGATCTGGCGGATGCGTTCGCGAGTGACCTTGAATTGCCGGCCTACTTCTTCGAGCGTGCGGCTGTAGCCGTCCACCAGGCCGAAGCGCTGCTCGAGGACCTGCCGCTCGCGTTCGGTCAGCGTGTCGAGGACGTCCTGTGATCTTGTCCTTGAGCAGGCACGATGGCGGTCATGGTCGGCCGGATTTTCCGCGCCTTTGTCCTCGATGAAATCGCCGAAGCTGGTGTCGTCGCTGTCGCCGACGGGCGCCTGGAGCGAGATCGGCTGCTGCGCCATCTTGAGCACGGCGCGGACGCGCTCGACCGGGAAGCTGAATTTCGTCGGCGATTTCCTCCGGGCGTGGGTTCGCGGCCGTATTCCTGCACGAGCTGCTTCTGCACGCGCATCAGCTTGTTGATCGTTTCGATCATGTGCACCGGGATGCGGATGGTGCGCGCCTGGTCGGCGATCGAGCGGGTGATGGCCTGGCGGATCCACCAGGTGGCGTAGGTCGAGAACTTGTAGCCGCGGCGATACTCGAATTTCTCGACCGCCTTCATCAGGCCCATGTTGCCTTCCTGGATGAGGTCGAGGAAGGAGAGGCCGCGGTTGGTGTATTTCTTGGCGATGGAGATGACCAGGCGCAAGGTTGGCCTCGACCATTTCGGTCTTCGCCTTAAGGGCCTTTCTGTGCCAGCTCTTCAGCCCACGATGCTTCTCGATCAACTCTTCGGTAGTCATCCAGTTCGGAGCTGCATTTCCTGGATTTGCTGGCCCGAGGTGCGCTGTAGCTTCGAATCGCGCGTTCTTTGACGACCAGTCGTGCTCGTGGGTCAAGGTGTTGATGACGCGGAGATTTTCGTCAGCCAGGGTCACGAAATCCTCGACGACCTTTTGTTTGAAGTAGAATTTCGGATAGAGCTTTTGCAGCGTCGGAAGAGCTCTTTCGTAGACTCCTGAGACACTGCGGGCGAGGGACTTTTGTTCCCGGAAATTCTGTCGCGGTAGATGCGAAGCGCACCGGTTTCCGCCTGCTTCTTGACCTGCTGGCAGAGGCGCGGCAGGGCTCTTCATGTAGCGTTCCCGGCTCTCGATCTTCTTGTCGAGAATCACGCGGTCGAAGCGCTCACGCATGTCAATGAGCTTCTGGGCAAGATCGAGATGGGCGCGTCCAATAAAGCCAAATTGATAAGGTCTCCTGCACCTTGAGCTCCGGCTTCCTCGATGCGCTTGGAGATCTCGACCTCCTGTTCCCGGGTGAGCAACGGGCACCTGCCCCCATTTGCTTGAGAGTATATGCGAACCGGGTCGATCCAAGGATGTCGAGCTTGCTATCGGGTTTCTCGTCGCTTTTCTCTCCTCTTCTTCGCCGTCCTTGCGCACTTCGCTTGACGCGGTCGACATCCGACGCATCGATGATCTCCGATCTCCACGGCGCCGAAGCTGCGTAATGACTGATTCCATGCTGTCCGGATCGTTGACGCTCTCCGAGGCAAAGCCTCGTCGAGATCGTCGTAGGTTACATAGCCTTGTTCATTGGCCAGCTTGATGCAGATCGCGCACCTTTTCTTGCAGAGGCCTTATGGCAGGTCCGTGCGGAAGAGCCCGAAGTCAGCCCGACCGGCACGATACCGGACTCACCATCCGTTCAGGGGCCGCGTCGAGAGCGCGACGCGAACACCTCTGATCGTGGACGAGGGAAGCCCTGAGTCGTAGCTCTCCTTGACCGGTCCCGCCGAACTTGGCCTTCAGAACAGGTCCGTTTGAGGAGGTTGATTGTCTTCGGTTGAGAGCGAGGCCGTATGCGGCTTCGACTTGGTGGATTTGTGGGAAGTTTTCAACGCAGCCTAGAAGTGCTTCGAGAAGAGCCGCTAAAGCTCGTGCAGGTCAGCTTTGCAGGTCAAGAATTTGTTTGGTGAGGTTTGTTGCGACCATCTTCGAGTCCCTTGCGCTCGTTGGTTTCCAGCGTCGTGTCCTGTTAGCCGTGATTTGGCTGATTCCGAGTTTCCCTTCGAGGACTCGCAGATGGATCATACCTCTGTTGTCGATAAGGTTTGTTTCGCTATCCTCGAACGAGGGATTTCGCCTGTTTGTTTCGCTCTTGAAGGTGCTGTGCAGAGAGACCTCTCCGATGTCATCTTTGGTCAGTTGGAGAGGATCGTCAGGGCATCCGATCCAGGTCGAGTCGCGCGACCGTCATTTCCTCTCTGCGGACTCCAGGTCGCGAAATGAATGCCGCGCGGGCTGTTGGCTTCTCGAGAGGCAGCGAGGAGTTGAGGATTTTCTCCAGCAGCTTTCCACCTTCACCCGATATGTCCGTATGGCAGTTGCGGCTTTGATCTGTAACCAGGCGCGGGATTCCGCGTGCATAAGTCCGAGCCGGCAGAGTTGGCGCAGGCCCTCGTTGAGCCGGCAGTGGGATGGCTTTGGAAGATTCGGTTGGAGTCGGTGGTGGCCGCGAGGGCGATGGGCTTGAGGTGGGCTACGAAGGCCGTCTCAGTGATGCCAAGCCGTGCGCAGATTCTGTTGGCCGTGGCTTCGCGCAGGACAGGATCGCTTAATCGATTGCGACAAGGGGTCCGAGCTGGCGGGCGGCGGATGATTTTCTCCGCCGGATTGTCAAGAGTCCCCTCTTGCGAGAGGCGCTCAAGCGCGTGGTCGAAGAACCCTGGTGCGCCATCGATGACCTCTCGAGAAGCGGCTCACGCCCCTTCGGCGAATGAGGGAATCAGGGTCTTCTCCTTCCGGTAGCGACGCAACCGGACATCCAGACCGCACTCAGGAGGGCCGGGAGCGACCGGCCGATAGCCTCTACCGTCCCGCTTGGTCAGAGTCGAAGCAAAGAATGACTGATTCCACGAACCGGCCAAGCAGTCGGGCCTGCACCGGGTGGTGAACGCGGTGCCTTGAGGCGCGATCACGTTTTGCACGCCGGCCTCAAAGGCGCTGATCAGGTCGAGTTGGCCTTCACAGACAATGGCGGTGTTCGCCATCGATGAGGCACGCTTGGATTTATCGAGTCCATAGAGCACGCGGCCTTTTGTGAAGAGCGGCGTTTCGCGGGTGAGTTGACGTATTTCGCGGATTTGGCGCCGGGATTAAGGACGCGGCCGCTGAACGCGATGACTTCCCCATAATCGTTGCGGATCGGAAATATGACGCGTCCACGAAAGCGGGCAGCTATGGCGGATCCTGGACGTTGGCGCTCGACATCTCGCTCCTTGTCCCTCGCGGCAGCCAATCCGCTTTGGGCGATTTCCTCTATCGAAAACTGCTGTCCGCGGAGAAAATCCGCTCGAGGGCGTCGCGAGAGTCCGGCGCGTAGCCCAGCAGCCAGGATTTGGCAATTTCGACGGAGATGTCCCGCGATTTCAGATAGTTGCGCGCTTCCTGCGCAGCGGGCACCTTGAACAGTTGCTGTGAAACCAAGCAGCAGCTTCGGCGTGCAATGCAAGCGAGGCGCTTGCGCAGTGCATGACGGCGTCGTCCTCCTGCACTCCCGGCCTCTTCGACAATGGGAACTCCGGCGCGCTGGGCAAGCCGGCGCACCGCCGAGGAAAATCCAGGTGTTCATAATCCATGACGAAACGGAAAATCGTCCCGCCGGCGCCGCAGCCAAAGCAATGATAGGATTGGCGCTGCGGGTTGACATGAAAGGATGGCGTTTTTCGCGATGGAACGGGCACAGGGCCCGCCAGCTCGTTCCGGCGCGCTTGAGCGGAAATAGAGCCGATGACCTCGACGATATCGTTGGCTTCGGCGACACGCTGGATGGTTTCCTCAGAGAAGCGGGACACAAGGCCCAAAATACCTTGCGGGCCAATTTGGCGCGAGGAGATTCATTTTGTGACGCGATTTCTTTTGGGTTGATTTTGCTGGTATCCACTTTGGCTTGCGCCTGCTCTGAAGAACAGGTGATCCGAAAGGGATCGGTCGTTGTGATTCCTCTCACGGGAGAGTCACTGAGGCTCAGTTTTTCTTCCTTAGGCGCATTCTGAAGAAATTGCGAAGCAGCCGATGCTTCGGCCTTGATCATCGACATGGACACCTACGGTGGGAGCCTGAAGGCGGCTGTGGAAATGCTTGGAGCACTGATGAAATCCACCATTCCACGTTGACCTATGTCAAACACCAACGCCGGATCCGCGGGCGCATTGATTGCCCTCTCAACCAAGCGGGTTTATATGGCTCCCGTCAGCGCCATCGGCGCCGCGGCGCCCATCAGCGGGGGAGGAGAGATTTGCAAGAGACCATAAATACGAAGGTTGTTTCCTACTTTTCGGGTTACTTCCGCAGTGCGGCTGAAAGAAACGGCTACAATCCGGAGTTGGCCGAGGCATTCATCAACAAAGAGAAGAAGTAAAAATCGGCGACAAAGTGATCAATCCCAAAGGAACGCTGCTTACGCTGAGCGCGCAGGAGGCTGTCAAAGAGTGCGATGGCAAACCGCTCCTCGCGCAGGGCATCGCTTCAAATCTCAACGACCTTTGTGAGAAGGCCGGTTTGCGAGTCAAAGACATCGTACGCATCCAGCCGAGCGGGTTCGAGCGAATCGCGCAATGGATCACGATCCTCGCCCCCATCTTCCTGCTCGGAGGAATGATCGGCGCTTATCTCGAGTTCAAGTCGCCTGGTTTTGGGGTCGCGGGAATCCTCTCGGCGATCTGCTTTCTGTTGTTCTTACCGGGCACTATATTGCGGGACTCACCGGTTTCCGAGGTTGTCGCGGTGTTTGTTCTGGGAATGCTCCTTGGTGCTTACCGAGCTTCTCTTCTTTCCGGGAGTGACGTTGCTGGCATTGCTCGGGACGGCGCTGATGACGGGCGCCCTGCTTTTGCAATGGTCGATTTCTATCCGAACCAGCCCTTTGACTTCTCGCTGGATGTTTTGGTGCGTCCTTTGCTGAATCTCGGAATCGCTGTAGTGCTTTTCGTGTTCGCCGTTTCCGCGCTAGCTCGGTTTCTCCCCGACCTCCGTTCTTCAACAGGCTCATTCTTGCGACACAAAGTCCCGCAGGACCTTCCATGGAAAAGAGCAGCCGCCCGCGTTTTTGAGGCCCCGCGTCAGGGTGGGCGAGGAGAGGTGGCGCGAACGATCTTGCGACCGGCTGGCAAGGCCGAATTTGGGGCCGCGTTGGTTGACGTGGTAACCGACGGAAGTTCACCTCGATCGCGGCGCGAAGGTGCGGGTCGCGATGGTGGAAGGAGATCGTGTTGTAGTCGAGCCAGTCAACGGGGCTAGCGGCGCAGCTTCTGTAACTTGATCTGATGGGCCGAATCCACGAAGCCTGAAACAATAAGGCGCAATGCTCCGAGCAGCGAGAAGACGATCATCAGCCATTCGAAGATAGCCTGATTGATCATGCCCTGGCAGCCAGCGTCCGGCAAATACTCCTGCGATTACACCGGGCGCGAGCAAGGATTCAACGTCAAGGCTTGCGCCATTGAGTCAGTCCCAGTGAAGCACTGAAAGGAACCTTAAGCAGGTTGACGACGAAAAGAACCACGCCGCGGTGCCGACAAATTCGAACTTAGGAGAAGCCGGCAGGCGAGGGAGATAAATGGTCGCTGACCGGGCCCGCCGCATTGGCGAGCATTGTTGTCGAGCCGGCTCAAGCCAGCCAAGAGGCCAGGCAATTCCGGGATGCTCAACGGCAAAAGTCATCAACCGCGGCGCAAGCTTCTGTGACGAGCACGAGAACAATCAGCGCAAGGGTGAGCCAGCCGATGAGCTGTCCGAACCCTTGCCGCGGGAATGTGCGGCATGAGCCACCATCCGCAGACGATGCCGGCGAGCGCGGGGTGGAAGCATCCTCGGGACGAGGCTTCCCCTTGCGTGCTGGCGGTAGGTGTGGACAGCAAAGACATCCGCAAGGATTAGCATCGGAAGAATCGCGCCCGTGGACTCTCGGGGCGGAAGGACGCGAGCCATCACCGAGGATCGCGAGCATTCCCAATCCGCCAAAACCAGCCTTTGCCATGCCGATGCCAATGGCGGCGAGAGCGGATAGAATCCATTCGACCGGCGTGAGGTCGTCGCATTGCTTGTCAGTAAGTAGATCAACGTGTTGCGAAGCGTAAAGACTCCTTTTCATGAAATCCCTTTGCTTCCTTTGCGTCCTTTGCGCGAGACTTCGCGCTTTCCATGAAAATCGTCGTCGCATATTCCGGTGGACTCGACACATCCGTGATATTGAACTGGCTGAGAGGACACCTGTTCCGCCGAGGTGGTGGCCGCTTCTGCGCGGACATCGGCCAGGGAGGAGAACTGGATGGCCTTGAAGAAAGAAGGCGCTCAGGCGACTTGGAGCAAGCAAATGTTTCGTAGATGATCTGTGCGAAGAGTTCGCGCGGGACTTCCATTTTCCGATGATGCAGGCAGCGGCGATCGCCACGAAGGGCAATACTTTCTTGGCACCAGCATCGCGCGTCCGCTTATCGCCAAGCGTATGGTGGAAATCGCCAGGTCAGAGGGCGCGCAGGCCGTGGCCCACGGGGCGACCGGCAAGGGCAACGACCAGGTTCGCTTGTGAGTTGACGGCCGCCGCCGCTGCGCGCCGCGACTGGAGGTGATCGCTCCATGGAGGGACGAACGCTTTCGCAGAGAGTTTCCGGGCCGCGCCGAGGATGATCGCGTATTGCGAGGCAGAAGAAAATCCCCGTCCAGGCCTCAGCGAAGAAGCCTTATTCGATGGACCGTAATCTTCTCCATATCAGCTTTGAGAGCGGGGCATGCTCGAGGACCCGTGGTTCGATGCCTCCGCGCCCGAGCACAAGGACATGTATAAAGCTCAGCGTGTCGCCGGAAGACGCACCGGACGGACCCGACTATATGGAGTTGCTATTTGAAAAGGAAACTGCGTAGGTCTCGTCCATCCGGAACTTTGGGAGATTCTGGATGTCTCTCGGCCTATGACGGGAACGGCGACGACTGGCAGCCAGTTTGGGTCATGCGCGTGTTGAACCGACTCGGCGGACGCACCTGCGCAGGGTTGGACGTGTTGACATGGTCGAGAACCGGTTCGTCGGGAATGAAGAGCCGTGGCGCTACTGAGAACGCCAGGCGGTGCGATTCTGCACTTTGCGCATCGACACAGATGGAATCTCTTACTATGGATCGCGAGGTCATGCACCTGCGCGACTCGCTCATAAACCAAGCTACCGCGCTGGTTTACAACGGCTTTTGGTTCGCGCCCGAGCGCGAGGCACTGCAGGTGCTTGTTACGGAATCGCGCGGAAGAACGTGACGGAGACGGTCCGTCTGAAGCTCTACGAAGGAAATATCATCGCCGCGGGCCGAAAGAGCCCGGTCAGCCTTTACAACACCGCATATCGCCACCACTGGAGGCCGATCCGACAAAGGCTTATAACCAGGATGACGCGACTGGCTTTATACGACTCAAACGGATTGCGCCTGAAAGTCGCAGCGGAGGTCGGCTCCGCAAGCTGACGCTGGAAATTTCGCGGCAGTCGGTTTCGGGGTGATGGCTGGCGTCTTCTTTTGCGTGCCGACCTCTGTCATGAAGGCGCTGGCTCGGCTTACCCGCTAACGAGGCATCGTCGCGATGCAATCCATCAAGCTTTTAAATGTTGTGTCCGGAAGACCCTCGCCGCCAGGTACGAGCGCGGGGATCACGCCGCCGCTTGTGTGGTCCAGGTTTTCGCGATGGAGCCTTGGTGGGCAGCCATTCGCTTCGAACTCAAAGCCGACCTTGGCGCCTTCAGAGCTTGAGAAAGGCTGAAAACGGCTTGCCCTTCTTTGAAATGAAACGGGGATATAAGGTCCGGTCTTTCCGGTTTCGATGAGGTTGATGTACCTCGTTCGCGCGGGACTTCCCGTTGGCGAATGGAGTTTTTGGCCCATGCGGATTTGCAGTTCCCTGTGTTGCTGCACTGGTGAGGCACTCCCGGTAGTCATATGCGGTGCCGGACTTGCAGGCCGGACTTACGGAGCCGATCGCGGGCGAGTGAGGAAAAGTCGAGCGCCTGCCGCATTTCCGTTGGCGGAATCGCCAAAATCAGCAAGCTGCTTGAACTCGCCCTCGAGCTCGACGGCCGCAGAAAACGGACGCCCAAGCTTACTGCGAAATCCTTCGCAGCGGTACCTACGGTTCCGGGTTTTCGCGGCCAGGATCTTGACCTCTTCGCGTTCGAGTTCGCGCGTCCGGCCATGTTTTTCCAGACGATGAGCGCGCAGCTTTTGCGTCGTAGGCCTTGTAGGATTCCCTTGAAGCCGGTCTTGCCACATTTCGGGCATGTGGCATCGAGATCGGTGAACTGGCCGTCGACGTCGCTGTCCCGGAGAAATTCTTTGCGCCTGGCGCACAATGTCCTCGGCAAAGCGTGCGGATCCCCGCATGAATTCCGAGGCGTGGCATCGTGCCATGTTCCATCTGCTCGAGCTTAAACTCCCATTCGCCCGTCATCTCCGGCGATGTCAGCGCCCGGATGCCGATTCCGCGGAGGAGGTTGATCAGCGAAAGTCCCTTCTGCGTAACGATGAGGTCCCGGCCCTGGCGGTTGAGGTAACCATCTAGGGCAGATCCTTCGATGATCTGGCGCGGGTGGCGGGAGTGCCCAGATCGCGCTGGCTCATTGCCTCGCGGAGTTCCTCGTCTTCGACGAGTTTGCCCCGCACCTTCCATCGCGGAGAGCAACGTGCCTTCAGAGAAGCGGGCGGGCGGTTTTGTTTGGTTCTCAGTAATTTCGATGTTCCGGGTTTCGGCGGATTCACCCTTCACCACCGGGCAAAGCGTCTGCTCGTCCGCGCCGGCGGCCTGTTTGCCATAGACGGCCAGCCAGCCCGGATCGGTGATGATCTTGCCTTCGCTCTTGAAGGCCTCGCCTTCGACGCGTGTGATACGCGTCGTGATTTCGAAGCTGCGCAGCAGGATAGAAAACGGCGACGAAACGCCGGGCACACCATATCAAAAATCTTCATCTCGACCTCATCGAGGATTCTTGGTCGAGACGCCCGTGGGGATGATGGCGTAGTGATCGGTCACCTTTGCATTGTTGAAAATCGCGTTTGTTCGGTCTTCACGCATCCCCGCGCAAGCGCACTTCTCGCGCGTGCGCGCCCAGTTCCGGGATTCTCAAACTTGGTGAGAGCGGCTTTGGCATTGCCGAGGTAATCCTCGGGAAGATACCGCCGAATCCGTCCGCGGATACGTCAAAACCTTGTGTCTCTCGTAGGGGCCTGGGCAATTTGAGCGTGCGGCGTGCGCTAGCGAGAAGCGCGAATTGGCTTCGCGCTGGAGTGTGGTGATGGTCGTACGAGGAGAGGCGAAACTCTGGGTGGACGGCTTCTTCTCCTCCTCGATAACGCCGCGCTTCCCAGCGCACTTTGCGGCGATAGCCTCGGCTTGCTGCTTTTCCCAAATGCGTTCGGGCCGCGCGTCCTCGCCACCATTCTTCTTAAAATATTCGTCGAACCAACGGCCGCGATAGCTTTTGGCCGATGAGGTGACGGGGACCCCGCCCCGTCTGGTGGGGTGACGGGACCCAGCCCCCGTCAATACGTCACCGAAGTCCCCGAAGACCTCAAAATAGGTGCGGGATTTGAAGTCGCGGATGTTGACCTCACGTTCGGCGAGGATTGCAGGAGTCGGTGTCTGAACGCGGCCTACGGGCGTGAGTTGGAAGCCTCCCGCCCTTGGAATTGAAGGCCGTCATGGCCCGCGTGCCGTTGATGCCCACGAGCCAATCGCTCTCGCTGCGGCACACAGCAGCGTCGGCAAGCGGAGTCATTTCGGCGTCGGCGCTGAAGCGCGAGCGAATCCCTCGCGAATGGCCTCAGCGGCAGTCATGCTTTGCAGCCAAAGGCGGCGGGTGGGTTTCTTGTTGCCCGCTAGCTTCAGCAAGATAATGAAAGATCAGTTCGCCTTCACGGCCGGCGTCACAAGCATTGATGACCTCGTCGAGGTCTGAGCGCTTGAGCAGCCGCTTGATCAGGTTGAAAGCGGGCCTGCGTTTTCGATGGGCTTCGAGTTCGAAGTGATCGGGGGATGATAGGAAGGTTCGCTGAAACTCCACTTGCCGCGCTTTTTCTCCATCTCGCCCGGAAGGCAAAGTTCGACAAGGTGGCCGATGGCCGAGAGTGATGACAAATTCATCGTTCTCAAAGAGGTCGTTCTTCTTTGGAACCTTGCCGAGAGCGCGGCGAGGTCGGCGGCCACGCTTGGCTTTTCAGCGATGACGAGAGCTTTTGGCATGTTATTGAATTTTCACAAAGCGGCTGCCGGGAAGTTGTTTGACCAGCCTCCGCATCTCAAGGGCGAGCAACGTAGAAGAGACCTCGTGGGTTGGCAACCCGCATTTGGAAATGATCGCATCGATGGGCGTTTCGTCATCACCTATGGATTCGCGCACGGACCGCTCCGCAGGCGTGAGGTTCAACTCCGGAGCGGGACGCGCGAGATCCGGTGTTTTTGGAAAGAGCAAACCGAAGTCGTCAAGAATATCCTGCGCGCTTGTGACGAGCTTGGCGCCCTGTTGGATCAGGCGATTCGAGCCGATGGCCCCGGGATGGTCGATTCGCCCCGGAACCGCATAGATTGAGCGGCCCTGTTCCGGCCGCTTGGGTCGCGCTGATTAACGCTCCGCTGACCGCGCCGGCCTCGACAACGAGCAGACCGGCGGAGAGTCCGCTGATGATCCGGTTGCGCATCGGGAAAGTCTGCCGGTCCGCCGCGGTCTTCATCGGGAATTCCGTAATCACCGCGCCGGAGGTCGCAATTCTTTCCGCGAGTTCGCGATTCTCGGGCGGATAAAGGAGATCGAAGCCCGCTGCCGAGGACAGCTATCGGTCCTGCCTCTTGCGGCGAGCGCGGCTTGATGCGCCGCGGTGTCGATTCCCCTTGCGAGTCCGCTGGCGATGGTAACACCCGAATAGGCAAGCTGGTACGCGAGCTTCTTCGCGCACTCTGCGGCGTAGTGGGATGGTTTTGCGCGTGCCGACGATGCCGATCGCGTGGGAGTTCCTTAGGGCGCCCCAGACATAGAGGACCATTGGAGGATCGTGGATCTGCTTGAGCAACGCCGGATAGGACGAGGTCATTTTTGGTGATGATCGCGGCGCCGAACATCCGGGCGCGCTCAACTTCCGCCGCGGGATCGGAATGGATCCTCCATGAGGCAATCGATTCAGCGACGTCGTCTCCAATTCCGCTGAACGCTGCGCAAATCCTTCGGTTTTGCCCGCAAGATTTCCTGTGGCGAACCAAACACCTCCAACAGCCTTCTCACACGCACTGGACCAATGTGCGGCAGCATGTTCAGCGCGACGAAGGCCTCCGGTGTCCGTCATAATGCGGGCCATACCCTCAATGTGAGCGTGTATGCAATACGGGTTTCTAGCTTCATGTGCTTTCCGCTTCGGGATTTGGGAGCGCACGGGTCCCGCGTGCAGCCCTTGGCATCCCCAGCCGAGGGCCTTCGAAACAGAAATTTTCTCATCGGTCATCCGATGTGTCCGGCGGGACGCCTGACACCGCACGCGCACGCGTGCGCTCCCCAGACACCAAACCGCACCGAATGACAACGTCAGCTCTTCTTAGATGAACTCTTCCGCTCCTGAGAAGGAAAAAGGCGGCATCCTCGGTTGACTCCAGCCAGTGGAGGTTGGTGGCGGTGACAAGCTTCTGAGCAGAGGCTGGCAGTGCCGTCACGAAGGTTGTTGCGGCGGTCGGGATCAAGCTCGCCGAAAACATCGTCAATAAGGTAGAGGGGAGGCCGCCTGCGGAAGCCGCCAGTCTGCGCGCCTGACCCAGCTTCATCGCGAGGGCAATTGAGCGTTGCTGGCCCTCGGAGGCGAAGGACACGGCATGGCGTCCTTCCAGCAGGAGGATCTCGATGTCGTCACGATGCGGCCCGACTGACTGTAGTGCGTAAGCGAATTTCTTCATCGCGGCTTGCGCGAAGGGCGGCGGAGAAGTCGGGCGGGCTTCCAGGTTTATACGAAATTTTTGGCGCCTCCGGAACCACTTGATATCAACCGGAGGGCCTCGGCGACCCGCGGTTGCAGGTTCAGCGCAGATTTCCGCCCGCGTGGAGAGCAGCGCTTCGCCCGCTTCGATCAGAGGGCTTATCGAAGGCATCGATCTCCTGGCGAGGCCGGCTTTCCTTGAGCAGCGCGTTGCGCGAACGGAGAGCGCGCTCGTAGGCACGAGAGGCGCGGAGGTAGTTCGGCACAACCTGCGCGCCAAGAAAATCGAGATACCGGCGGCGGTGGGATCCTGGGCCGCGAACCAGTTGATGCGTCGTCATTGGAAATCCATGACACTCGTGCGACGACCAGGTAGTCGGGCGGAGCGCGACTGCGGTTTGGAGTCCAGGGCGAACGCCTTGAGCGAGTTCGTAAATTTCAGGCGCAGGTGGCTGCTCGTTCCAGTGTCCATCCAGACCGAAACCCGGCTGATTGAAGCGCACGGCATCAGCCAGCGAGCTCGGAGCGCGGAGACTGCGAACCGAAGCGAGCACGCATGCCGCTTCAGGAGGGACGTTTTCCCTTGAGCGTTCGCGCCAATGATAAGATTCAGGCCCGGGGAGGGCTCGAAGGTGAGCTGATCGAAGCAGCGAAAATCGCGCAACCGGAGATCGCGGGGCATTTCTCTGCGAAATAGCTTCCAGGCTTTGACCCGCCAACAAATAGTCCCGCGAAGCCAATTGGTCCTGACTTTAGTCGCTACTGGCCGTAGTAGGCGCCGGGGCCGTGCTTGCGCAGGAAATGCTTGTCGAGCAGCGCCTGAGAAATGGGATTCGCTGTGGGGTTGATCTGAAGGGCTTCATGGTCATCTCGGCGATGATTTCGAGGGCGAGCGCGTTTTCGACCGCCTTGGCTCCGGAGGGTCCCCAGGCGAAGGGTCCGTGTCCATGCACCAGGACGGCGCTGACCTGTTCGGGGTCGAGGTTGTGGAATCTTTCAACGATGACATTGCCGGTTTCCCATTCGTAAGCGCTCCGGACTTCTTCGGGAGTCATCGGCCGCGTGACCGGCACCTCGCCGTAAAAGTAGTCGGCATGCGTCGTGCCGAGGCAGGGGATCGCTTTTCCGGCTTGGGCAAACGAGACCGCATTGCGTGAATGAGTGTGCACGACGGCGCGAATGCTCGTGAACGCCTGGAACAATCGCCGATGAGTCGGTGTGTCCGAAGACGGCCGCATCGTCCCGCTCACCTGCTTGCCTTCGAGATCCACAAGCACAATGTCTTCAGGATTGAGCTTCGGTGTAGTCCACGCCGCTCGGCTTGATGCCGAAGACACCGCTACCACGGTCAATCACGCTGACATTGCCGAACGTAAGGTCCACCAAGCCGAATTCCGGCAGTTGAAGGTTTGCCTCGTCAGCACTCTTCCTGGATGGCTTTGGTAGCTCATCGCGAATCGCGTGCCACTATAAGCGTCCCAAACCCGGCGCAAGGTGGTAATAGATTTCGTTCTGACGCAACTCCTGTTTGAAGTCGCGGATTTCGGTCTTGCCGTCGATGACAACAATCTCGATGCCGGCCATCTCTGCGAAATCCTCCATATGCTCGGTCGTAACCGAATAGCTGAACCCGGTGTGATGCGCGCCGCCCGCGTAGATCCACGCCGCGCAGGCGGTCTTGAAATCGGGCAAGCACTCCCAGACCGCGCGCGCGACCGGGAGCTTTGGCAGCGGCTCTTGAGGCTTCACGACCTTGACTTCGTTGACGATCATGCGGAAGCGATTGCCAAGATCGACGACGGAAGCATTGATGGCATTCTCCCGGCGGCGCGTCAAAAACGAGACGCACAGGGTCTTCCTTCCCGCCGATGCCGAGAGGATGAATTTCCAGCTTTGGTTTTCCGGCAGCGATGGACTCGCAAACTTCCAGCATGTGTGAGCCGAGCACCTGGTGCCCTTTTGGAGAGAGGTGGTACGTGTAGTCCTCCATGAAGGAGGTGCCGCCCTTGAGATCCGCGGCGATGACCTTCATTGCGCGAACCAGCGCGCATGTCTTCCAATCGCCTTCGCCACCGAAGCCGTATCCATCGGCCATGAGGCGCTGAACGGCGAGGCCAGGGAGCTGCTTGAGACCGTGCAAGTCTTGAAAGTTTGTGGTGAAGCCCTTGAAATTGCCTCTTCGAGGAACGAGCGCAGACCCAGTTCGATTCGCGCCCCATCGCGCAACGATTCATGCCGCGCCCCGTCCTTGCGAAGCGGCGCGGCGACCGAGTAGCGCTCCTCGTATTCCGCGCAAAGGTTCGTGATTGCGGCATCGCTGACGGCGTTGACGTGCTGGACGAGATCGCCGACGGCGTAGTGATTGACAGAGTAGCCGAAACGAGCCTCGGCGCTCACCTTGTCGCCTTCTGTGACGGCCACATAACGCATATTGTCCGCGAAGCGCGCGAACTCCGCACCCTGCCAGTCATTCCAGGCCCGCGCTACACGCATCCAGACGCCGATGCGGTCCTGCACCTCGGCGTCCGACCAATGCCCGACCACCACCTTGCGGTTGAGGCGCAACCGGGTGTGGATGAATCCCGCTTCGCGGTCGCCATGCGCCGACTGATTGAGATTCATGAAGTCCATATCAATCTCGCTCCAGGGCAGATCGCGGTTGAACTGTGTGTGCAGGTGGAGGAACGGCTTGCGCAAAGCGTTCAATCCGCCGATCCACATCTTCGAGGGAGAAAACGTGTGCATCCAAAGAATGAGGCCCGCGCAGTTCGGGCTCGCTGCTCGCTTCCTGGCAGACTGCGGCGGATTTCCTCCGGTCTGGTGACAAGCGATTTGAAAACGAGGGGCAGCGCCATCTTTTTCGAGCGATTCAGGGCTTCGACGATTTCCTGCGAGTTGGCGGCAACTTGCTTGAGCGGGCCTGGGCCGTAGAGGTGCTGCGATGCCGGTGACGAACCAGATTTCGGGAGTGGGGACTTTCATCATTTGTTCTGCTTATTCTTGATGGCAATGAGTTCCTTCATGACTTTGGAGAGGTCGGCATTCCTGTTTACGCCGCCGAAGGCGTCGTGCAGCTCGCGGTAGAGCCGGTAAAGGTCGTCGTAGGCCTTTTGATTTTCGGGATTCGGGCGTGTAGCTGAATATCCTTGAGGGAAGTCATGGCTGCCTGGGCCGTAGGAAAGTCCTGTGCCAGACGGCGGCGATAACGCGTGGCTGAGATGGCGGCCCGAGCGCGCAGGCTTGGCTGGAGCCGGCAATGCGGATCGTGCAGCCGGTGACATCCGCGTAGATCTGCATGAGCGAGGGCATTTTCTCGGCGATGCCGCCCGCGCAGACGACACTCTCAACCGGGACGCCGTATTCCGCAATGCGTTCGATGATGGCGCGCGCCCCGAATGCGGTGGCCTCGATCAGCGTGCGATAGATTTCGGCGCGGGTCGTGTAGAGCGTCTGGCCCACGAGCAGGCCAGTCAGCATGGGGTCCACGAGGATGGTGCGGATTGCCGTTGTTCCAATCGAGGGCAAGCAGACCGCTTTGACCCGGCATCAGTGCAGACGCCTCGTCGGTGAGTTTCCCGTGCAGGGCACTGTCGCCTTCGCAGACTACCTCGACCCACCACTTGAAAATGTCTCCGACGGCAGACTGTCCGGCCTCGATGCCGTAGAACCCCGGCAGGATTGCGCCCTTGACGATACCGCAGATGCCCGGGATGTCTGGCACAGTTTTCTCCGCGGAGACCACACCGCAATCGCAAGTGGATGTGCCGATGACCTTGACAATGCGTGCCTTCGCGCACGCCGCATCCGATGGCGCCGTAATGGACGTCCATCTCGCCGATGGCAATCTGAAGGCCCGGAGGCAGCCCAAGCTTCTCTGCCCATTCCGGGCAGAGCTTCCCGGCGGATTCGCTCGCGTCATAGGCCTTCTCGTATAGCCGGTCGCGCAGGTCGGCAAGTTTCGGATCAAGCAGGGCGAGAAACTCTTTGTCCGGCAAGCCGCCCCATTCGTCGCTAATAAAGCGCCTTGTGGCCTGCCATGCAAACGCCACGCTTTATGGTGCGCGGGTCGGAGATACCTGCCAGCACCGAGGGAATCCAATCGGCCAGCTCCACCCAGCTGTAGGCGGCTTCAAAAGCCTCGGGCGCAACTTTCAGACAGTGCCAGATCTTCGACCAAAACCACTCGGAAGAATAGGTGTTGCCGCACTTCGCGATAAAATGCGGACGATGCTCCGCAGCCAGCCGGGTAATGGTTGCTGCCTCCTGATGGCTGGTGTGGTCCTTCCACAGCCAGCATTGGGCATGTGAGGTCCTTCTCCCATTTCCGGATCGAATGCGAGCGGTTTATTCTGCGCATCAGCCGGCATGGGACTCGAACCGGTGGTGTCCACACCGATTCCACGAGTCTCAGGCGAAAAACCGGACTTCCTCGCTTGTTCAATCGCTCCCCGAACGCTCTTTTCAAGGCCGTAAAGGTAGTCCGCCGGATTCTGACGGGCAAGATGATGGTCGTTACGGTCGAGCAACACGCCTTGATGCCCGCTGGGGTAATCTACCACACAGCTTCCAAAGTTCCGCGCCGTTCGAACAGTCCACGATCAAGGCACGCACCGAATTTGTGCCATAGTCAATTCCGAGGGAGCTATGCATAAGAAAACGGGAGTATCTCCGCCAATTTGCGCTGGTAAAGCGATAAGTTACTCGTGGATGGGAGGTTTAGCGCCGGCGTCCAGATCGCGCATGCAGCACTGCCGATCTCGCGCAGGACGAGGCCCTTTCATCTGCTCAGAGGAAGAGGGCAGGATGAACCGCCAATTCCTTCACCGTTGGTTTGAAAGCCATCGGTCTGTGCAAATTTCGAAGGCAACCGCTGAATGCTCCTTCCGTGTGGAAGATAGATTGCGCTATCCTCAGGGCAAAAATGAGCCCAAATCCATCGCGAAAATCCACCAGGAAAAAATCGACCGCAAACGTCCCAGCATTTCTGTTCGATTTGGATGGAACTCTGATGGACAGTGTCTATCAGCATGTTCTTGGCCTGGCGCGAGGCTTTGGAAAAGGCCGGCATCGAACTGTCGGTATGGCGTATTCACCGGCGGATAGGAATGAGTGGGGGTCTTTTCGTGAACGCCCTGCTCCGGGAGACGGGGCATCAGCTGACCAAGCAGGAAGCCGTGCAATTGCAGCGGCTGCATGCCGAGGCGCACGCGCGGTTGGTGACTGCAGGTTCGCCCACTGCCCGGGGCACGCGAACTCCTCGACTATCTGTCTGGGGCGGGAGTCCCCTGGGCGGTCGCTACCAGCGGGCGTATGGAAAGCGCTGGGCCTGCATTGAAAATTCTTGGTGTGGATCCTAACAAGAGTGACGGTGATCACGAGAGATCAGGTCCAGTATGCCAAACCGAATCCTGATCTGTTTTGGCGGCTGCGAAGCAGTTGGGGGTGGAGATTAGCGCGTCGGTGGTAGTGGGCGACAGTGTCTGGGATCTGCTCGCCGCCCGGCGCGCCAGCGCTCCGGCGTCGGATTGCTCTCGGGCGGCTACGGTAAGGAAGAACTCGGAGAAAGCCGGTGCTTACCGTGTTTATCAAGACCCTGCTAATATGTTGCAGCACCTGGATGAGGTCGGGGTCCGGACTGCGGGTGACCGACCTGTGTGATCCACGCTTGGCCAATGCGGTCCGGTGATGGGGAATCTGAGTGGTGCGACGAATCCCGGAGCTGGCCTCGTCGGACGACTCGAGAAGCGAGGTCAGATCGTTTGGGAAAGGAATCCGCCGTCTACCCGGATATCCGCTCCCGTCACGAAGCCACTTGCCGCGTCGCTCGCTAGAAATACAACCGCGCCCCCAGTTCTTGCGCCTCTCCGAACCGCCCGATCGGCGTGTGATCGAGAATAGAGATACGCGCGCGGGGTTGGAGAGGCCGTCTTCTTGGAAAAGCAGGCGTCGGTTTTGAACGGCCGGAAAGAATCCGGGTGTGATCGAATTGACACGCACGCCGTAGTGTCCCCATTCGCGCGCGAGAAACATTGTTAGGTTCAAGGCAGCTGCCTTTGCTGCCGAATAGGCGCAGCCACGCGCGACAGGGGCAAGTGCCCGGCAACACTTGCAATGTTGACAATGCTTCCTCTGCCCGCGGCGCACATCGCCGGCCCGAATTCCTGACAGGGGAGCAGAATGCTTCCGGTAACGTTGAGTTCAAAACAGGAGGACCAGCTCTCCGAGAGATCTTTTCGAAAGGATTCTCTGGTGTTACGGTCGCGCGAGGATCGTTGCCTCCCGCGGCGTTGACGAGCACGGCAGCGGTTCCGAGCTTGGAAGTTACCTCCCTTCGCAACAGCCGCAGGCTCTCGCGTGACGAGGCGTCAGCGTGGAAAAACTCGGCTGTCGCACCGCTGCTGCGAATCCGTACGCATCGGGCGTTGCCGCGCGTTCCTCATTGCGGCCGGCGATCGCTACCGCGGCGCCCGCCGTCGCCAGCGCTTCGGCCAGCGCCCGCCCAGGACTCCTGTTCCCCCGATCACCAAGGCGATGATTCCGGAAAGGTCGAAGAGCCTGTCTGTCATGCGCCGTGAGTGTATTGCGAGGGGCGGAGAGGGATCGGATTCAATCTGGCAACGCGGGCACGCGCGGAGCCCGGAGGCGATGAGGTTCGGGAACGCTGGAGCCGATGAGTGGCCGGCAGTAATTATCGAACGCCGTTGTGACTCCATCTCCCCTCGGCATTGATGAATTCATCGGGCATCACGCGTGTTTTGCCTGCCACGCTTTCCAGCGGATAAGATCATACGATACACTGTAGTTCAGCACCGGCCGGCGAAGGACTACGGAACCGTCCACATTGTCCCACATCGCGTATTGCACGGCGATCTCGCCCACTTCGCGGGCTTCATGGGCGTCCCGGTCGGACACAACTCCGAGAAAGATCGTTGCAAATAGCCGAAGGTGTCCGAGCGCACCCGTTTGATCTTGAGTTTCGATTTGATCTGGTCCGCCAGCAAATCCCCGAGCGCTCCGCTTCCGAAAGCTGCACGTTGCCATGCGCGTCCCGCTCCGCGCTGCTCTGAAAGGGTGAGGGCGATGGGAGTTCCCTTGTCATCCTGAATCCCCTCCGAGACCGCCACCGTGCACAGCCCATGCTTCGTGTAGATCCGATCGACGTCGGCGATAAACCGGTGCGTTGAAAAAGGCCGCTCGGGCAAATAGACGAGATGCGGGCCTTCATCGAGATATTTTCGTGCCAGGCTGGACGACGCAGTGAGAAATCCCGCATGGCGGCCCATGACCACCCCGATCAGTACGCCCGAAAGGGCCCGATTGTCAGGTTCAGGCCAATGAACGCCTGGGTTACGAATCGCGCAGCGGAACCGAATCCTGGGCAGTGATCATTGAGCAGAAGGTCGTTGTCGATCGTTTTGGAATATGGATGGCGCGGAATTCGTAGCCGGCTTCCTCGGCGTGCTGGTTGACGATTCGCACGGTGTCGGAGGAGTCGTTTCCACCCACATAGAAGAAATAGCGGATGTCATGCTTTTGCATGACCTTGAATATCCTCGCGCAATACGCGTCGTCGGGCTTGTCGCGCGTCGAGAGAAGCGCAGATGAGGGCGTCTCAGCCACCTGCTCAAGGTTGTGCGTTGTCTCGCGCGTCAAGTCCAGAAAGTCTTCCTTGACGATTCCTTGGACGCCATGAATGGCGCCGTAGACCGCCTTTACCTGTGGAAACTTTCGTGCTTCCAGCGTGACTCCAACAACGCTCTGGTTGATTACTGCGGTTGGGCCGCCGCCTTGCGCGACGAGGACCTTGCCTTCCAATCTACTCATAGGGCGGGAGATGTGTAACGTACCTGGCGCCGCGTGCAAGACGGGGCTTCAAGGAAGTGAAAAAGAAACGAGCGTCAGCTTCCGGCCGATCCCTGGAGAGCGCTGGGGAATTGAGACTTGCAGTTTGTTGCTTTCTATGATTTTATTGCATGTCGCTGCCGGATTCCCCCGCCGATAGCCTATGGCCCCAAACCCGTCATTATGGACAATTGGATGCTGCACCACAGCGATGCCGGGGTTCGATGTGTGGGAGCAATCCGAAACCACCAAAAGATTCCCTGATGGATCGTTCGTGCGGACCTCCGTCGTCGTCGCGAGATTTCCGGGTGGAATTATCACCGAAAATGGTTCGTCATGCACACTCGGCAACAAGCACCCCCAGAACGGCGCTCAAACTCAGGGTCTCTACCTGTCACTTACCGAATGCCGCGACGGCTCATCGCGGGAAGTTGAGCCCCAGGGCTGGCCGGATCTTGATCTGGCATGGGTTCCCGCCGGGATTAGGACCCTGAAGCACGCCGCTCACGCCAGTTTTCGGCCCTCGCTCATGTCGCCGTCCGTAACGCTGCAGCTACAGCCCGCGCTTAGCTCCTTGCAATCTTGCGAAAATTGACGAGCAACGTAGCATTCGCGGGTTTTTCAACAGTCTCCTGGGCGGCCGGAAATCAAGTATCAGCGGCTGAGCGCCGCGAATGCCCATAACCTTGGTCCCATCAATCGATGCAGCTGTAGCGCCGGCCGAGATGGCCGTGCAACCAGAAGCGCGGCCGAGCGGAGTGCAGATGCACATCAAAGGCATCAAACCAGCCGCGATGAATAAAGTCCGTGGCCGTGACCAGACCGCCGTTCAAAGCCGCGCTCGGTGGAGGTGCGTGGGAAACGAACAAGTCGACTGCCGGAATCTTCCGCAGGAATTTGGAGACCTGCCGCTCCGTGTAATGGTTCGGGGCATTCTTCTTGTAGCAGGGTCCGCCCCCGCAGCCGCCCAATCGTAATCCCCGGAACGCGACGGAGCGTGCGTGCAGCTCTCGAACCCGACTTCATCCTCCGGGTCGTGGTTTCCGAGCACGCCCAGCCAAGGAATGCCATCGCGTCATATACCCGATAGTAGTCGAGCGTGCCTTCATCGATGTCGCCGAGTGTGAGCACAAGATCGCACGACTCAGGCGAAAGCTGCGCCATGCGGAAGCTGTCGGGCGAATGGATATCAGCTACTGCGTAAATGCGAAGTTGCTGCGCGTTCATCAGCGTGGGTCAGCATCCGTCCATACCAAAACAAATGCCAGAAGTTTCTCAGTTCGGCCTCCCTCGTCGGCTTGAACGGAGCTGGGGTCTGGGAAATTCCAGTTGCGGGTTAGGACCTGCTTCATCCTAGCGTCTTCATTATCCGCATTTCGCTGCTACAGACAGTGGATGGCCAGCTAACAGGCGAGTCTGGGCTCAGCTCTCCGACAGGCGCGCCCGGTCTCGAATCGCAACCCAGGCTGTGGAGAACTAAGCGGCGCAGACTGTTTTGCAGAATGCAATAAAGCTTGAGCAATTATGCCAAAAACCAACGAATCAGCTAAGGAGGATTTTTGCGGGCGCGCCACCGCGCCGATTTGGAGAAGATCGTCGCCTCGTTGACGGGAAAGTCGGCGGATCTTCTTTCGTTTGAGGAGGTGCGCAAGAAGGTACGGGGCGTGCGGGGAAATCGGCGCGTGTTGAAGGATGTACCGCTGGACTCCATCGTCGGAAGCGTTGGGCGATATGAGGACTTTACTCGCGATTTTCTGCCGCGACGCGACAGCGACAAAGAGCGATGGGCCCAGAGTCGAGCTTCTCGCCAATGAGAGCACGGGTTTGCCGCCTGTCGAGCTCTTTCAGATTGGAGATGCCTACTTCGTAAACGATGGCAATCACCGTGTGTCGGTTGCGCGACAGAGTGGTCACACGCACATTGAGGCATACGTCACTGATGTTCACACCAGGGTGCCCCTTTCGCCTGAGATTCAAGCCAAAAGATCTCATCCTGAAGTCCGAGCTCGCCGATTTTCTCGAATGCACTCGGCTGGATTTTCTCCGACCGGACGCTGACATCACCGTCACGTCGCCGGGAGCGTATGCTGATTTGATGAAGCACATCGAAGTGCATCATTATTTCATGGGGCTGGATCAAAAACGCGAAATACCGTTCGAAGAAGCTGTCACCCATTGGTACGATACGATCTTTTCGCCTGTAATCGAGGTCATCCGCAAAGGGGACATTCTCTCGAGTTTCCGGGACGAACGCACGCTGATCTCTATTTATGGATCTTAAGACATCGCGCGGAACTCGAAAAAGCACTCAATTGGGAGATTCGGACGGAGACTGCGGCTGCAGATTTCGCCGCTCAGCGCAGCCGCGAACCCGACCGAGTTCTCAGCCGGTTCGGAAAGAAATTTCTTGAGAGGATTGTGCCGCCCGCATTCGATGCCGGCCCACCTGGTTGGTGACTGGAGACGTGGACGCCTCGCGACTCGGGATGGAGGCTCGATGTTTATCGATCTTCTGGTCGTAGTCGATGAAACCGTGCCGGGTTTGCACGGACTCGAAATGGCTCATCCGAATTGCACGGGCCGAAGGTGCGATAATTCACGGTCTTCACCTGGTTTCCTCCGCAGATCAAGTCGACTCGCGAGCGAGTCTACTGCGCTGAGAGTTGCGTTTAATCGCACTCTGCCACGCCGCAGGCATTCCGGGACGACTCGCTGTTGAGGTGGGAGATCTGGCGGAAGGCGTTTGCCGATCGCGCCCGATGGAGTGACCTTGTTGTGATCGACCGTTCGCCGTCGAACGAAACGATCCTGCACGACATCATTCAGCACTGCTCGCGCCCTGTCCTTCTCGTTCCTGGCCCTGCCCAGGAACTCAAGCGAGCATTGCTTGTTTACGACGGAGTCCGAAGGCAAAGGAGGCGCTGTAACATCGCCACGTACTTGGCAAGCCGCCACAAGGTGTCACTGGTGATCTTCGCGACCAAGGAGGGCGATCAGAAGGCCATGCAGAAAACCGTGGCCGTCGCCAATCGACATCTGCGCAAGCACGGAGTTGATGCCGAGCTTTTCGAGGCGAATGGACCGATCGCCGCGGCAATCCGCGATAGCGCTGTGGAAGCGCAATGCGATCTCATAATCACGGGAGGCTATAGCTACTATCCTGTGTTCGCGCCGAACGAGTTCTCTGGACGAACTTCTGCGCGTCAGCGGGCACCCTGTCCTTGATATGCCGCTGACCCAACGGCGTTAGTCTGCGCGAGATGAATAACACGTTGCGGGTCGTGGCGGGCCCATCGGCACTTTCGATTACGAACGCAAGCCACTCATCACGGATCGTGCTGGTTTTAGCCTCGGTTTCGCAGTTTGAAGGCAATGATTAGCGCAAGTGATTGATTTTCAGGGCAGGAATTTTCGGGAAGTGGCTTGGTTTGCACTACATGGTTTGGGGGACTTGATGGCGGTAAATCCGTGGCGGGGGTTGAGCGGGCAGTTGCCAGGCTAAGTGATGGAGCAGGAGGACTTGCTCCTTTTCAGCTTCGGTGATACGAGGGCAGGCAAAGTTGGCCTCCATCGCGAAGGTTGAACCAAACCTCCACCATCAGGATGGAGCGAAGGCTCTCCAAGGCGCGGGCCGGAGTGATGGATTCGGCCACCACTTTAAGCTTCTGCTTGAGGCAGACCCACAAGCAATAGCCCAGAAAGGCCACTAAGATATGGGCCTCGACGCGGCGCTGGATGCGGTGCCAGATCGGACGGATAGCCAGTTCGCTTTTGAGGGCACGGAAAGCGGCTTCCACTTCAGTAAGCTGGACGTATTGACGCCAGAGGGCGTCGGGATCCATGGGATCGAGATTGGTGCGCAGCAGATAGGCGCCCTGACGCAGCTTGGCTCCCCGCAGGCGCGGCCTTGTTCCAAGACCACAACAGCCGGCCGCGGCGGTGTTGGATCGCGCTGAGCATCGACCAGCCTTGGGGTAACGCTCTTCGAGGCGGCCGAGCCGACGCTCGATTTTGCCCGAGTCCTTGAGCCCTCCGCGGGCCACAATGCCGCTCAGAGCGCGCAGAGAGCGGTGCAAGCGCGTGAGCTGACTTCGCAGGATGGCGGACTCCTTTTGGCCCGCTGCAGGCTGCGCGCTAAGACGAAGGTCTCTCCGCCCTCTTCAAGAAGTTGAACGCGCACCCCGGGCTTTCCGGCGATCTCCTGCCAGTCGCCCTCAAGCAACTCGCGCTCAAAGTCGGCGAGCTTGCGGCGCGGAGTGCCCACCAGATAATAGGCTCCACGTTGCCGAAGATCCTGCAGGTTATCCTCGCTGACAATGCCGCGATCAAACACCCACACCCGACCCCTCATCCCGTACTTGGTCTCGATCTTGTCCACTATCTCTTCGAGGGTGGTCACGTCCGCGGTGTCTCCATCGAAAACCTCGTAGGCCACCGGGAAGCCTTCCGGGGTCACAACCAGAGCGACGACTACCTGCAAAGTGTCCGGACGATGATCGCGTGAGTAACCGCGCGCGGCGGCACTCCACCCCCTCAGCTTCTCCTTCAAAATAGGTGCTCGTTAGATCGTAAAGCAGGATCTGGCATTCAGCTCCGAACAGATCGCTCCAACGTTCTTGGAGATGACTCATAAGGGCATCGCGGTGTTCGAGCGCCTTATCCAAAGCTCGGTAGAGACGGTCCTTGCCGGCCACGGCCTCATCGCATCCCAAAAGGAAATCCATCGCCGTGCGCGAAAACCATCGCTCGTGGATGCTTAACTCGCTGCCCGGAGCACAGAGTCGATTGACGGCCAAGAGCTCCATCACCTTTGACCATTCCACCGCACCGCGGCGATCTCCGAGGGCCTGGGACCAAAATGTATCAAGACCTAACTCCTCCCACAATCGGCATCCCAGCCAACAGTCGCCCAGTGTCCGCGGTCGCCGCACCGCAAGGCTTGAGAGCACCACTTCGCAAACATCCTCCTCCTGCTGCGGAGTCCGGCCCTCCCGATCGCTGAAAAGCCGACGCTGGCACGCCCGACCGTCCTCCTCGATAACTTCTATGGAGCGCTGCCACCGATCAATCTGCGTGGTGTTTAACTCTCCCAGGTTGAGCAGCCGCCGCTGCACCACCCGCTCTCGGCCCACGCGCGTGGTCTCAGCCACACAATAATAGACATGCTCCTTGCCATCTTTGCGCCGTACTTCCCGCTTCAAGAACATGTCGCCATCTTTGCATCCCCAATGCTTTCTCGTCTACAGGGTAGGTCCGCACACACGGCCTCACCGTCCCTGCTCAACTAAGAGTCTCTCTGTAAATCAGTCCAAAAAATTTAGCCGCCCGGAACGAGCCGCAAAATGGCCTGCCGTGACGAACGGTAGAAACAACGGACAGTGACGGCGCCAGTGACGAACGGTCAGACTGTCCCAAAAGGGTTTTCGCACTCCGGGTTTTCGCACTTAGTTGCTGCGAACCGGGCATACAAATGAGGGTGTTTTTGAGTCAGTGCTGTTTGGGGCAGAAGTGCGAGAGACTGGTATACTTCGTCGAATGCTGTTTATATATACGCTCTAGGGCCAAGTGCGGAAACCTCTTTCCCCCGCTGTCTTCGGGGGTTTGAGCCCTTTTCATCAGTTGGCAAGCGGCGGAAACCTCTGGCAAACCAACCCGGCGCTGCGCCTGGCTGGCCCGCCATGGGCGTCCTGATCCGGTTCCGAGACTACGGCAGCGTGGAATTCCGCGTGCAGGCCAAATCCAGGCGCCACAGGAGCAGAAAACGCAAAGCGGCGAAAGCTCGTGCGCTTGAGGGAATACGCCCGCCAGGCGTGCAACACGAAAGGCGAACGCAAGGCCCCGAGATTCGAATATGGCGGAGGTTGTCCCGGCGGGCGCCGCCGCGGAAACTGCCGCATCGTGCAGTTCGCGCTGTCACGGAATCTGAGCATGGCGAACAGCGCCGGGCAGCGGGTCAGGGCGAAAATCCTGACCTCACGGAGAAGGACGCTTTGCCCCTCCTTTCTTTCGCCAGCCCGGCGACTAAGGATGCCACCGCTCAGCCGAGAAGCCTTTATCTAGGCCTCTGGACCTCGCTCCGTATCGAGCTTGCAAAGCTTTGTCCATTCCTCGATTCTAACGAAGGAAAATGTGGACGAGGAGTTGCAAGATTGCGAGCTAAAGGGTCTCCAAGGCTATGGGGATTGGGTCCCACTGAAGGGCGAGAGCACCGAACCTGGAATCACCTCGCTCGGCGCGGCGGTCGATTCGCCCGGCTTGGCCCACCCCACCGCAAGGTTGTCTCCACCGGCGCCTTCCTTTTGCAATGCCTCCACATAATAGCGCTGACCTGCTGTCAAAGTGATGGCGGGGGACTTTTGGCTCGAAAACTTATCCCACTGACGTGCGCCCGTCCAATCGGAGACCGAGGCCATTCTCACCTTGTTGGCAGGGTTACTGTCGACGGAAAGCCACAGCTCGCTGTTGTCATCGCTGGCAATCCAGAATGTGTAGCTGCCGGTCACCGGTGCCGTGATATACCCGCGCATACGCGTGCCGTAGTTATCAGCCCAATCTGTTGGCGCTTCGAAGGTCGGCCGCGTGTCGGTGAGATTCGGCGCCGCACCCACCGGGATGTTCGCGACGGTGGTGAGGCCGCCGATCCCCGTCCATACCTCACGGAGTGATGGATCCCGATCCCGCGACCGCTCCGGCCGGAGTTGCGAGACAGGTGTGGGCGTCGGAGTTGCGACAGGTGCGTGGTCACCCCAGTGTAGGTCGCCGTGATCCGCCACGTCCATTGAGCGGCATCAATGCCGCCGTCGAGGCTTTATTCAGGTCCTGGATCGGAAGGATCGCGATGTCTCCGGTCCAGCCATTGAATTGACTCACCCGCCTTGGGCGCATTCTGCACTCACCGGGACCGACGTGCCATTGGGGCCAGGGCCCGCTACCGCTCCCCGTTGACGACCCGTCGGGTCGTGCGTAAGCCCCGGATCGGGTGGGGTAGGAGGTAGAACGAGGCGTCGTGTGAGAAACCTCATTCGAAGGCTGGCTTTCGACTTTCGCAGCGTTGTAGGCGGCCACAACAAAGCAATAGGTGGTTGCGTCGTTCGGGTTCGAGACCGTGGAAAGTCGTCGTCTTGAGGGACGTCAATGCTTGACTCGGATTTCCGCTGCTCGTCCATAACGCAGCTCGTAGCCAGCGATGCTGGGATCGGAACTTGCGTCCCAAGCCAAAGTGCACGCTCTGAGCCACATAGACTCAGCGAAAGCGGGACAATCGAGTAGTGACCGTGATCGCAGCCAGGGTCTCTCCATGAGGCCGCATTGAGATTTTGAGAATCTGGCGCCAGGTGCTGGCGTCGCTGACAAGGAGGGGTTGTTGTTCATGATCAGGTATTTGCGGAATCTCCACGCCTTAAACGGAAAGCAGGGCAGCGCAACTGGAAGGTTGCAAGCGGCGATACGTGCCTAAGGGCGTTGCTGCTTTTACGTGGTTGGAAGGTCGCGGGACTTAGCCGATTCAAAGCGACGGTGTCAACGGGCAAGCGAATCTGCAGTCGGTTGTTTCCCACTCCCGATGACATTGTGCTAATCGTATTGACTCGATCCTCCGTAACGCCTGAATTCAACAAAAGCTGTCCCATGAAATCATGCCGTCTAAGCCGTCTATTTAACGCAAAATCCAATCGCTGCTTCGATGTCGCCGATCGATCATGGATTTTTCAATGAGTATGGTTTCCTTGCCAGTATCGAGAACCTCTGCCAAAGCCGTTAACACACTGGTGGCGGCTGCGCCGGACGCCATTCAACTGACGGTCGGCCAGGCTCGACTCTTGCAATCGCTGCCGGGTGCGACACAAGCCATCTCTCGTGCTGCGCACGGATGTGGCGAATGTCTACGGCGAGAGACTTCCGCGCGCACTCTTCAGCCGCATGATTGAAGACCCCGTCGAACAGGCGCTTCGGCTGGATGCCGACTTGTGTCGTGGTGAACCTCTTCCGCATCCCCAACGAGCCGGAAGTGAGCGACCAATGCATTCAAGAATATTCTGAAGATCAAACCAGAGTGCGACCGCTATAGCATGCCGCTTGATGATCCGAGCCACTTGTCTTTCAGACCAATGCGACGCTGGGCGGCTACATGGTGGATGGGGACCCGTTCAAAATTCTTCCTCTCGTTCGGCAGGCGGCCGAGCTTGGGGGCGGACATCATCAAAGCCGATCCAACCGACGACGTAAGCATGTATCACGAGGTTATTGAGATCGCGGGCGGACGTTCCCGTGCTGGTGCGGGGCGAGGGGAAGGCGCCGGACAAGGAAATCCTGGAACGCACCGAAGCGCTTATCCATCAAGGGGCGGCAGGGCATCGTCTATGGTCGCAATGTGATCCAGCATGAAAACCCCGCAGGAATGACCAAAGCCCTCATGGCCATCGTGCATGATGGAGCCAATGCCGCCGATGCCGCTAAACTGCTAAACTCGCGGGCAGCTAGTCGTGAGCACGAGTAAGATTGGCATCATCGGAGGCGGTTTGATGGGGCGCGAGTCGCCAGCGCCCTTGGTCGTTGGTTCGTGTTGGAGGGTTTTCCGGTCAAAGCGGAGTTGATTGCGGTTTGCGACCTGGTCGAGAGGCAGCGCGAGTGGTTCCGGCAGGTGCCGACGGTCAAACTGGTCACCGCCGACTACCGCGAATTACTGGCCAGTCCCGAAGTGGATCTTGTTTATGCCGCCGTCCCCACACCATCTTCACGAGGCGATCTATCTTGATGTGTTGAATGCGGGAAAGGACCTGCTTGCGGAGAAACCTTTCGGCATCGATCTCGAGGCCGCTCCGCGCAATCGCCAACGCGGCAAAATCTTCCGGGCGCTTCGTTCTGTTGCAGCTCAGAGTTCCCATTTCTGCCAGGAGCGCAGCGTGCCTACCAGATCGCTCGCGAGGGAAGCCTTGGCAAGCTGCTCGAAGCTCGTTCCGGTTTCCACCACAGCAGCGATCTCGATCCCACGAAGCCGGTTAACTGGAAGCGTCAAGTAAAGACCCGCCGGGAGATCGGCGTCATGGGCGATTTGGGCATTCACACGGTCCATATTCCTTTCCGGCTTGATTGGAAACCCAGCCGCGTCTATGCCCAATTGCAGAAGATTTATCACGAACGTCCCGACGGGAAAGGCGGCATGGCTCCCTGCGATACCTGGGATAATGCTCTGCTGCATGCCGACTTGGAGAGCGAAGGAATAATGTTCCGCTTCGATTTGAAATGAAACGTCTGGCCCCCGGTGAGACGAATACATGGTTTGTCGAGATTTTGGCACGGATGGCGGCGTGAAATTCAGCACCAAGGGGCCCAAGACCCTGTCGGACGTTCCACCGCGATAAGGAACAGATCTGGCAGCGCGTCGACCTGGGTTTTCAGGGACCATTTCCGACGATCACCGGAGGATTTTCGAGCCGGGCTTCCCGGATTGCATACTACAAATGTGGGCCGCATTTTCTGGCCGAGCGCGCGGGAAAGACTCGACGGAAAATTCGGCTGCGTCACACCAGATGAAGCTGTGCAAAGTCACCAACTTTTTGCGGCCGCCCTTCAATCTCACGCGAGAAAAGCGAAGCGATCGAATTGAGCTCGTTCACGACTCAATCATTGTCCCTTAGTTGAAATGTAGCACGCATTTGCTCTAGGGAGGACTGCCGACGGAACGTGAAGTCGACAAGTTTCCCACGCGCGGCAAGTCCTTCACTATATGGACTTGCGGCTCTCCGTGATGCTGCACTACCTTAGGGCAACCCCTTAATACTTGCCATGAAAGCTCTTGTCCTCGAAGAAAACATAAACTGTCACTGCGGAATTCTCCATCGACGAGCGCACTCGGGCCCATGACGTACGCATCGGGCTGCGTGCCGTCGGCGTTTGCGGAAGCGATGTTCATTACTATCAGCATGGGGCAATCGGACCCCTTCGTCAGTACGGGAGCCTATGATTCTCGGTCATGAGGCTGCGGGCGTGGTCTTGGAGGTAGGAGCGGAGGTCACCAATCTCAAACCGGGCGATCGCGTTTGTAGCTGGAACCCGGGGTTCCCGATCCGAACAGTCGCGCAACGCGGCTCGGAATCGCAATCTCGATCCTGCTGTGCGCTTCCGGGCAACGCCGCCGGTGCACGGCATTCTTCGGCCGACTGTTGTCCATCCGGCCGCGTTCACTTTCGCGCTGCCCGACAATGTTTCGCTTTGCCGAAGGCGCGATGGTGGAACCGCTGGCCGTTGGAATGCATGTGGGGTGAATAAGGCACGTATCCGGGCAGGCGATGTCGCGGTTGTTGTGGTGTGCGGGGCCGAATCGGTGTGGTGACTGCACTCGCGGCGTTGGCGGGCGGTTGCAGCAAGGTCGTTTATCACGGACGTTCAGCCCCAAAAACTCGAGCTCGCGGGAAAATATTCCGGCGTGACGCCGGTGAACGTGCGTGAGAAAAATATCTACCGAGGTTGTGGGTGACGTGACCGAGGGATGGGGAGCGGACATCGTCTTTGAGGCCAGCGGGAATGCGCGCGCGGTGCAGACACGCGTTCAGAGCCGCTGTGCCCGGGCGGTTGCGTGGTATTCATCGGCATGCCGAGCGCGCCGGTTCTGCTCGATATCGTAGCCGCGCAAGTGAAGGGAAGCACGCATCGAAAACGTTTTCCGATACGCGCATGTCTTCCCGCGAGCTCTGGCGCTCATGGGCGCAGGCGAAGATCGACGTCAAACCCCTCATCACCAACCGATTTGGTTTTGACGAATCTCGTTGCGGCATTTGACTTTGCTTCGAATATGCCCCGCAAAGTGTGAAGGTGCAGATCGAGCTGCCCGCGGCGTAATTCATTTAGCGGGCTGTTGGGCTTTGAAACTCAGATAGAACGGTTCTCGTTTTCCAAAAACCTCGAGCAAACCATTGGCTTCCCAATCGAAAAGAAAAGTCACGTCGGCGAAGGAATCCGGGAAGAAAGGCGGACAATCGGGAATTCCCGGCAGACCTCACCGTCCTTGAAATTCGTCGCGCGTTGGACGAGCACTTGTACCGATATGTTGTGGCTCATCGCAGCAGCTCTTGCGATCCGGTGCTCGATGAATTGAGGACCGAAACCGAAAAACTTGGCTCCGTCAGCGAAATGCTCATCAGCCGCGAACAGGGCTCCTTTTTAACGCTGCTGGTAGCTTCATTGGGTGCCCGCTCCGCTGTCGAAATCGGAACGTTCACCGGCTATAGCGCCATTTGCATTGCAAGGGGCCTTTCGCCACAGGGACGCCTTCTTTGCATCGACGTCAATGGGGATTGGACCGCCATCGCCCAGCGACACTGGAGGCGCGCCGAGCATTGAGGGCAAGATCGAGCTACGTCTTGGGGTGGACGGGCAGAACTCCGAGGCGTTGCCGGCGAAGCCCGCGTACGATTTTGCCTTCATCGACGCGGACAAACCCAGCTATGACCTGTATTACGAGCTCGTTCTTCCGCGCGTGCGAGCCAATGGTCTGATTGTCTTCGACAACATGCTCCAACATGGCCGGGTAGTTGATCCGAAGGACGAATCCGCGCGGGCCATCGATATCCTGAACAAGAAACCTGCGCTGATCCGCGTGTGGAATGCGTTCTCCTCGCCGTCGCTGATGGGCTCATGTTCTGTCGAAAAATTTGACTCCCGGCGATAATCGCGGGAGACGAGCTCCCGGGCCGGAAAATGAGAACTCTCGATGTAGATCAAAGCATGCTTTGCCCGCATTTTGCCGGCGAGCGAACGATTAATCGACGCCGAACTGCTGGAAGCACATACTGCGGCATTACTGGCGCGAGGAATCTGCGGTCGCGGTCGCTAGCGATCCTCGAAGCCTCTAGCCCAAGTGGGTTGCCCGGTGTAAAGAGCGAAGGTCATCAATCTTTCTTTCAAAGCGCCCGTGCTGATGTCGAAGAGCTCGACAGCAGCGGGGTCTTGGCGGTTAGCGCGCGACTTGATGACAATGGCGGTGCCGTTTTGAACGAGTTTCCATTGTTCGACGCTTGGCAGCTTGGGCTGATTACGGAGAGAGTTTTTCCATTGCGTAGCACACGAACGCTGGATTGTTCGACCCAAACTTGAACAATGCCTCCAGGGCTTGGAGGTGCGGACGTCGTTATGCCATCCGACTGTCAGGAGAGCGGCGAGGCAGAGCGCAACCGGGGAAAGAAATGCAGAAGGAAGATTCATGGAAAGTTCGAAGGTTAGTCCAAAATTGGCAATTTTGCAGAAACTTCTCACTGCTGGCGTTTTCGGCCTCAACCCTATAGACAGGAACCGTAATGAAATGGCTTGAAAATTACGCGGCAGCTAATCCGGTCGCGTATTCGATACTTCTGATTTCGCTGGTTGCCGTCGTTGGGCTGGGTTTCGCGAGTATCAAGATTCGCGGAGTGGGACTCGGCGTGACTGGCGTATTGTTTGCGGGATTGATCTTTGGTCACTTCGGCTTTCATCTGGAGCACCACACACTGGAGTTTCTTCGGGAGTTCGGGCTCATCCTTTTCGTCTTCACCATCGGCCTGCAGATCGGCCCCGGTTTCTTCGCTTCGCTGAGGGATCAGGGACTGGTGCTGAATAGCCTTGCGGCGGCGATTGTGATCGGGGGCGGAGTTCTCACAGTGATTTTCGCCAAAATCTTCGGAATCGCTTTTGGGGCGGCGGCAGGCCTGTTCTCCGGAGCGACGACCAATACGCCCTCGCTCGGCGCTGCCCAGCAAACCTTGATTGGGATGAATGTGGATGAAGCGCTTTCGGGCTTTCCTGCTCTCTCCTACGCCGTCGCTTACCCGCTCGGTATTGTGGGGATCATCGTTAGCATGATCCTCGTGCGCGTTCTTTTTCGCGTTGATGTGAAAGAGGAGGTAGCGCAGTTCGAAAAGTCGCAACGCTCCGGGTGGCCAGCCAATCGAGCGGTTGAACCTGCGTGTCGACAATCCGAATCTCGACGGCTTGCGGATCGACGCAATCCCTGGCCTGCATGAAACCGGGGTAACCGTGTCCCGCTTGAAGCGGCGCGGCGAGTCGGAAGTGCATGTTGCGACCGGCGCGTCCGTGATCCATACCGGAGACACGCTGCTCGCGGTGGGCACGGCGCCTCATCTTGAGAGCTTCCAGCGCATCGTCGGAACTCGCAGCGACGAGGATCTGATGAAGGCGCCCGGTCAGGTCACTTTCAAACGCGTGATCGTGACGAATAAACCGGTGCTCGGCAAGACTGTGCGCCAGCTCGGATTGGAGGCGAAACACGGCGTGTCGGTCACGCGGCTGCAGCGTGGAGGTATCGAGATGATGGTCTACAGCGGATGTGCGTCTGCAGTTCGGCGACGTGCTCATTATCGTCGGTGACGCACGCGCCCTCGAGCACGTTGCGGCCGAGCTCGGAAACTCGCCGAAGCAGCTCGGCGAGACGAATTTCATTCCCGTCTTCTTCGGCATCGTGCTGGGCATCATTGCCGGTTCGCTTCCCATCGCCTTGCCCGGGTTGCCGGTGCCTGTGCGGCTCGGCCTTGCCGGAGGCCCGCTGGTCCTCGCCATCCTGCTTGCGCGTGTCGGCAATATCGGACGGCTCGTTTGGTCATGCCGGGCAACGTCAACTACGCGTTGCGCGGAACTCGGCATTATCCTCTTCCTCGCGTGCGTCGGGCTAAAATCGGGCTCGCAGTTCGTCAGCACCCTTCTATCGCCGAGCGGTCTGCTTTGGTTGGTCTGCGGCGCCGCGATTACCATCGTCCCGATCCTGGCAGCCGGAATCTTCGGCAGGGCGGTACTCAAGCTGAACTACATGACGATCCTTGGCTTGCAGGCAGGCAGCATGACGGATCCCCTGCGCTCGCCTTCGCCAACACGATTGCGGGATCGCATGCGCCCGCGATTTCCTACGCCTCCGTCTATCCGCTGACCATGCTTCTCCGCATCATTGCGGCGCAGGTGCTTATTATCTTGCTGGCTGGGTAATCTGCATCTGAAATTGTGCAGTCTGTGCCGAATCGATAATGGGCCGCTTAGAGCAAATACCGTTAGTCTAATGGTCCCATCTCGTATTTCCTCTGTGTCCCTGGTGTCCTCTATTGCTCAAGTGCGCTCCAGGTTTAATCCTCTTCGACCAAGCTCCGACCAATTGCCGGCAAACGCGTCCTCGAGTTTCCTGGCGGCTTGGCACATCAATCTGACTGGGGTAAATCCCAGAAAAGCGCCTTATTGGCGGCGCGCACCGCTTTGCGGTCGATTAGCGTAATGAGCTTCTCCCGTTGATCTTTCAATGGCTCGCTGTGCAGCGCCAAACCGTCGCTCCACGCCTCACGACGCGCACGGGTGTAGATGATATCCGAAATCATTTCGTCCAAGCGCCCGGCCAGGATATCCTCGAAAGCCACCAGGCGGCTGTATTTGCGGGCGATCAACTTTTGAATGTCGTCCAGCTCTGAAGTGAAAAGCTGGTACGTCTGTTCATAGTCATGAAATCGGCGGTCGATGTCTCGATCCAGGCCTGCTTCGACGAGAGTGATTGGCAGATCATAGACCACACGCGGCACGATTTGGAGCACAATATCCTGGACGACCATCGTTCGTCCGGCGCGCACGGCTTCGAACGAATATGTCCAGCACCGCGGAAGACTATCAAGTCTGCCGTGCAGATAAAGATCCAGAGCCTTGAAATAGCGATCGGCAAAGAACAGGTCGAGCTGCGTCATCCATCCGGGATCTTGAAAGCCTCCTCGCTTCTACCGTCTGTATTACCTTGCGGGTGATTCGCCGGTAGACCGTTGCGTAAATGGAAAGCCGGTTTCGTTCACGGTCAAAGCGCGCGATGATCTCTCCCAGGCGCTCGATTACCTCATCGAGACTGGTTGGCGGGCCACTTCCGACTGGCAGATTCCCTTCGAGTCCGGACGCCGGGGACAAGTGAGATGCCGAGCGGCACTGCGGCGCGAGCTGCTGCGAGACCGTCCCACCACGGTCGGATCTGCTCGATTGCACGCAAGGCTTCGATGAGCCAGGGAAGCGGGGTGTTTGGCGCAAGGACGAACCTGCCCACGAGAGCAGCCTCGCGCGATCGATGACCAAGCTTACCAGCGCTGCATTAGCCTCGTCCGGAGCAATGGCGAGCATAGCCCCCATTTCCCACGCATGCCGCTCGCGCCGCCTCGAACTTAAAAGACGCCAGTCCTCATCCACATCTCCCAAGAGATGATCCAGCGCGCCAAGACCAGAGGAATAGAATCCGCCGCGATCCGGTCTTGCACAATTCCTGTGGCATTTCGCGCAGGGCATCGTTCACGGCGGTATGGTGCTTCGTAGCGGAACGATCCCTCGATTCCAACCTCTCGCAGCGCAAGCGGCCAAATCACTGGTTGACGTGGGCGTTGATTCCAAGAAGCGGAGTCCTGGATCGCGAGCCCCATCCCGGCCGCCAGACGTGTCCAGCGACAACTGCCAAGCCCTTGGAAGGGCCGCTCGATTTCCCTCGTGATGAGCCAGGGCGCTTTACGGTAGAGATTGGCAAATGCCACCGCGCATGCGGCCAGCCGGCAGTCCCCATCGCCGTGAAATTTCTGCGCCTGAATCCTGCGCCGCGGCTCTCCGAGGTAATCTCCAGATGTCGCCGTCCGCGAATACACCGCGGCCGGTCGCGACGCTTTAAAAATGCCTCCTGAGCTCCGGCGAGTCCGTCGATTACATCTCAATCGAGTGATAGATCGGTCCGATGGGCAGATCGCTTGCGATGGCATGTTCTCCGACATTCGCTTTCCGCGTGTTATACTGAATGTCCCCCCAGCAAGTTTTGGCTATCGTTCACGGCGCGCCATGCGATCTGACGAGCCTGTGAAAATGGGGAGATCCGCAGAGAACGACCGAGGGCCAGTCGTCGATGCGCAAGGCCGCCGTGCGCCGGGGGCGATTGACCGTGTCGCCGCACATTCAGCGCGGTCGGAAGGCCACGCCGTAGGGCAAGTCTTCATTTCCGAGCAGGCCAGAGCACGTCATTGATGCGCGCATTTTCAAATGCGATGGAGAAAACTCCAGCGCTCAGATGTCTGAGAGGACGACGTGCTGCAAGCAGACCAAAGAAATCGCATGCGCAGGGAGCGCGACCTACGGCGGGGGCAGTGATTTCACGGTTGGCCCGGCTCGGATTGCGTGCCGGCCGCCGGAAAGAGCGAGGTCATCCTCAAGAATGGCGTTCCTGGTATTTCCCTGCCCGTGACGGCGAGATCGTCACGTTGGAGCACGTCCAGAAACTCATGGACCCGAAGACGCGATTAGCAGACGCCCTACCGGATGTATGAAACGTCCTGATCGCGCTGCTGGATGCGACGCATAGCACTCACGCCCGCGCGCGCATGTGTGGTGACGAGCGCGGAAGCTGCGGAAGGCTGGAGCCAGTTGTCCGCTCACCGAGAATGAGGTTGGCCCGGATCATTGCCGTCCGGCGTGCTCCAGTATCTCGGCGGCTTTACCGTTGGGAAGTGGTCGGCGCACTCCAGCTCAATGTTCTCGCCGCGGGCAGCGACCACGTAATTCTGGCCGGACTTGCGCTGAGTGTTCGGAATGCGGCGATCTTTAGCACGCAGAACAGGTCCGCCAGTCGACAGCTGACCGATCTCTATTTGCTGGCCCATAACGGCGGCCGGAGCACTGGCGGCAGACTTGTGGGCTCGAACCAAGGCATCCCGGCAACACCGCCGTAAAAACGGCGGCCGCAGGATGTCTGTGTGTGCTGTGAGTCAAAGAAAAAAGGCGTTGAGTCCGGGCGGTAGCTTCACCGATGCCGCTGCTCGCGCCAGTAATCAGGATGACTTTCTTTTCAGGCTTGTTCATATTTTCTTGCGCGCGGTGAAGGGTTAATTCCTTCCGAACCGACGCAATTAAGTTTCACAACCACCTTTTCCGTTCCGCGATCGCCCGGTTCAAACGGTTTCTCGGAGACGGCCCGGCGGCAGTGGCCGGTCAATTGCTCGGAAGGCATTGATTGACGGCCGCGCCAAAGGGCTGCAGGAATTCATTCGACTGGCAGTGCTGCCGTGCAATCGCGAAGCAGCACATCCTCAGCTTGAAGGTGGGGCCAAGTCCTTATAGACGCTCATTGATGCCCACCCTTGAAGAGCAGGCCCGCGAGCAGAAAGATGCTACGCTCATCGCGTGCTGGCTGGGCGATTCAGGATTACGAGAGCTCAACTCTCGGCGCCAACCGCCGGATCACCGCACTTCGAGGGTCCGTTGACATCCGGCAGACAACAACTCTGTTACGACGCGATTCATCGAGTTGTTCCTGCGCGCTGCGAAGGAAACGGAAGCCTTCGCACCAGCGAGCGCGCGCGAAAAGAACATCAACCGAAAACTATATGAAACTGAAGAGATTCCGCGTCCAAATGTTCAAATGCATTCTCGATTCAGGATGGGTCAATGTCACGGACGCTCACGGTCCTTGTCGGGAAGAACGAAGCGGGCAAAACCTCGCTATTGAAGAGCGCTGCAGAAGTTCAATCCCTTTTACGCCCGAGCCATATTCAATGGCGCGTGAATGGCAGCGCGGGCATCGCGGCGAACGCTCAGACAGCCAAGTCGCTTGCCAAGCCGGAATTTCACCTCGACGCAGCTGACACAACCGCGCTTGCGAATCTCACAACAGAGAACATGATGGCCGAGAGCCTAGCACGGTTACCCGCGACTACGCCGGGCGTATTGAGGTGTTATTTCCGGAAGGAATCTTCCTGATCGTCTGCACCCGAATGATGTGGACCAGAGTTGCAGCGAGCTGCCGTCACCTCCTGCCAAGTAGCGCGAAAAGGTTCTTCGACATTGCTCAGAAGTGCAGAAAGAGGCTGTTCGCTTAGCAAATGAAGGCCGTTTCTCGGAACTCCGAGTCGTTGGCTACGCAACAGGAGCGTGAACTTGCCACGGTTAGTCCGAGCGATCCCCACAACAGCAACGAGACAAATTTCCGCACTCAATACGCTCAAAAGTTAGGAGTGGTCGCCGCCAAACTGCGCGCGACGTCGTCTATGCAGAAGAACGCCCACGAATGCGTGATTAATCGCCTTCCGACCTTCGTGTATATGGACGAATATCGGACATTCCGTGGAACTGCTTACTTGGATCCAGGTCAAACAGCGATTCGATATGCGGTAAGCCGACCGATGAACGACCAAACCCTCATTACTATCTTGAATCTAGCAGAGCTCAATCTAACGAGCGAGCGTGACAAAGGCTGAACAGGGGGACCGCGAGGAACGGCAATATGATCTCAGCGACGCGGCGGCGACGCTCAATCGAAAGATCGAAAACCACTGGAAGCAGCTACGTTACGAAGTGGGATTTTCGGGCGGACGGGCATCAGTTCGCATGACGTTTGTCCGCGGGTTAAACGATAAGACTTTGATCAGACTTGAAGAACGATCCCGCGGCTTCCAATGGTTCTTTTTCGTTCGATCTCATGCTGATGCACGAGACCAAAGGCACGCTAAAGGACTGCGTGATTCTCTTGGACGAGCCGGGCTTGCACCTTCATCCGGACGCTCAAGTCGATCTCCTCGAGCGCTTGGCATCATACGCCGAGGTAACACCCTTATCTACTCAACTCACTTGCCATTTGCGATCGAGCCTAATGTGCCCGACGCGCATACGGATTATTGGCGAGACGGACGCCAGGCACAGTCGTAACCGAAAGTCTTATCGAAACAGATCCGAGCGCCAAACTGGTCACGCTAGCTGCGCTGGGCATCCAAGGATGCGCCAGCTTCCCAGTCGCCGATCAGAATCTCGTTGTGGAAGGCGTCGACGACTACTGGATTCTAACCGCCCTCTCTAACCTGTTTCGCAAAGCAGGAGAGGTTGGCCTGCCGTTCGACCGTTCTTCGTTACTCTGCTGGCGGTGCGTCGGAGGTCACCTCACATTGCAACTTTCATGGTCGGTCAGAATCTTAGTGTCTTTGCGCTATACGATTCCGATTCCGCAGGAGAGACTGCAAAGGAAGCTCATCAGGCACTGGTTGACGCGCGTTACGCTGGACGCAAGCGCGGTCGCTTTCAGTTTAGGGAGAGATTCTGGGCACAGGAGGCAAGGAATGTTCAATTGAAGACCTTTTTCCGGAGAATTTTTACATCAAGCGGGTTCACGAGGGTTTATTCGAAGCAAATTGGCTGCCGCCGGACGCTGATCTCGAGGAGCCGCTGCCAGCTGGCGATCAGCTTTCAAAACGCTTAGCAGCTACCTTTGCAGCGGCCGGTGAAAGTATAACAGAAGGCTCTGTCTGTAGGTCACTAAATGCCGAGATCTTCGCGAGATGAAAATCTCAGGGAGTTACCCTCTGACACAGCTGAAGGCGAAAGCGATATTCGCGGCAATTGAAAAGTGAATTTTCAAACTTTTCAAAGCGATGAGATCCAGCCCAAATCGTCCAGAAGCCTGGTAATACCGTAACATCCTGCGGGACGACGACGTTTCGGTTGGTTGGTCGGCCCATGTGTTCATCGCCGAGCGCGGAAGTAAGCTGGTGTGCGATAACTCACTCGCGTTTACAGTGTTTTGCGCGTGCTGTCTGTAAAGATGCTACTGTTGCTTAACACTAGCGGAGGCACCTGAATGTTTGACTCTGACTCTACAGACAAATTGACCGCCCCAATCCCGGCGGTCGGCTTTAGCCCCAACGCGGGAGGAGAGTTTTCGCAGGAGAACTACCATCACCCAGCGGCCGGGTGGGGAGCGGCCAAAAGCGTCGGCATGGAGCTCCTACGGCAGGGCGAATTGATCGATGGCACCGCGCGCCGTTTTCAAGATGAACCACGAGAACGGCGGTTCAGCGATCCCTCTGAAAGAAAGCAGTCCAGAAAGAATCGGAGGGTTTGCCTATTCCCAGCTGCGTTGAGCGAGGAAAGCGAGCTGGTGATGTTTCATCGCGAAATTCGCCCGTTGAAGCCCATGGTCTCCGCGATCTGGAATGTCGAGAACACGCGCCGCTCGATTTGCTTTCAAGGAAGCGGGGCAAGTTTCACCGTATCAGCCTTGCGCGGATGTTGTCGCGGTTTACCTCGAAAACGCCTTTCGGCTTGAGCGCACGAATGAATACCATCCAATTCTTGTGCAAGCCCAGACGAGACGCCGTCCCTTTTTCCCCGCGGATTCAACCGTTCGTAAGGCTGGGTTGCCAATCATGTTGTCGTTTGCGCGGGTGAGATCCATGCTGCTGTAGGAGGGATGAATTGCCCCGGCTCAGTGAGCGCGATATGGCCCACTGGATTCGGACCGGGGATTACACGACCGCTTTGATCAGTTCGGACGATCATGTAGGTCTTTCGAGGATCCAGGTCGTCCAGATCTTGAACCGCCAGGCTTTCATCCTTCATGGCGGCCCAAGCAAAGAGCTTGTCTATTGTCTGCGAGGGGCCGGGTTCATCGCCGCCGCTTAGCAGCCACCACGGATTCCCAATCAGTCCGTGAAAGATGCTAATTTCCCGCGAATCCGTTGCAATCCAGACCGAGGTTGTCGTTCGGCCCACTTTTGTAAATTCAGAGCCGTGGTTAGGTTGAACAACAGGGCTAGCTGAAGCACCACCTGACAGTCTTCGGGCGACCCTTTGCCCCAAAATGGCCGCACCGACGGCATTCGAATCTGCTCGCGGCTGCCCACTGAGAACCGCGCGCACTGTTCACTGTGAGAGTGAGTTCGTAGCCAGGATTCTTCTTTTCTGCTGGGAAAAGTGATCCCCGAGCGCCGACCACAGTTGCTGCTGTGCGGGGTGCTTGGCGGACCAAGGTGATAGCGTTCGATCCTTACAGGTATGAAAGATAAACCATTGGGAACATTAACAGGGAGGTATCGCGATGCATACGAGGAAGGCGTCGGCATATGTCTATACGGATTCTACGCCAAAACTTGAGATCAGGCGGCAGTTTTGACAACTGCTCTCGACGACTTGAAACGCTGAGATGGCGCACCGCTCGATTTGCTTGCCGGACTTCCCGGCAGTTTGGCAGGTGCTGACGATATTCCCTCCTGGACTGATAGAGGTGAGAAACAAATCGGTCGCGCTCGACGGGTGCCGATTGAAGTAGGGTCACAGCGGTGAATCGAATCTCAAGTGCACGAGAGGGCGTTGCACATGTAAGATTTTGCCCTACACGATTATCATCTCCGACCCCACAGAAAGTCGAGCCGCGCCAGGCTATTGTTCCGCAACTCTATTTTCCTATCAATTTCAAAAACCGTACGCCACTTCTAGTGGCAGTCCAGAAAGAATCGGAGGGCTTGCCTACTCCCGCTGTGGAGAGCGAGGAAAGCGAGCCTTGCCATACTTCATAGCAACGATTTCGTTCTGCTGACTGACGGTATCAAATGTTGGATCGTGCGGATCGAGGACATTTCTCTTCTTGAAGCGTGCTTTAATTGTACGCTCGTCCATTTCTTCGATGACAGGCTTCTCATTCGGCGCACCCTCGGAGACTGCGAGCGCAGGCTGGACAACTCCACCTTCTTTCGCGCCAGCCGTGGTTGTATAGTCAACCTCAGCCACGTGAAACAATCACGTCTCCTCGAAGATGAACGCCTCAGTTTTCTGCTAAACGACGGAAAGGAGGTCGTGTTTTCTCGCAGACAAAGCGTTCACTTCCCGTAAAACACGCGGTCTCTAACCACGAGCCGGGACCGCGCGGCAATTAGTGCTAGTTCGATTAGTAATTTCCATGATTCATCGGAGGCAAGCCATGTGCCATATGGCTATTTTCATTTCCTCGCCGTAACATAAGTCGTATAAAGAAATGCTTTATCCCTATAAGGCTAAAAGCAAAATATCGAAATTTCGTGGACCCGGAAACCTACGTTATCGGCGTGCATGCGTCTGTTTTGATCCCCGCATCGCCGATCGCCAGTGCAAACCATGTCCTCCAGTCGGCCAAAGGTGCTCCCATCTGGCGAAATTCGCGCGTAAAGCAGATGCTCTCGGCTACGCGGAACGTTGAGATGACAGCACCGCCTCGCTGACTTGCTTGCCCGACTTCCCGGCAGTTCCGCACGTCCGCCGATACGCACTGCGGGATTGGGACTAGCCCGGCCAATACGAAATGGCCAACGAGGTGTGTTTCGCAGGATTACGGAATAGAGCATGTCTCGACGTTCGACTACGATACTACGAGCCGATTTTCGGCAGTTGTATGACAGCGAAGCGGGCTCTATCCGGTCATGCCGCATTACTCGACCGTTTGCAGCTCGCTTACAAGGAGACGTTGAAGCGTGTGCAGGCTGGGGAACCATTACCATACAATCAGCAAGAGTATGGCGGGCCTGAAAACTAACTTAGTACAATGAATGTTTCAAAGGGGTTGCCTCTATTCCCGTGCTATTCTCTTCAGTTCGGTCCCTTTGTAAAAAATAAGACATCGCGGGTCTTCCACTTCGTTTATCGTCGCTGAAAAGTTGATGCCGGTCATTGTGGGAGTGATGAACGCAACCCCCTTGTTACCGAATGAATCTTCGAAGCTGAATTTAAATGGCGGCTCTTTCGTAGGATATCCTGATCCAGAGAATGCGGGCGCAGGAGATCGGCCCGTCGAAAAGCGCCCACTTCCCGAAAGAAGATATTTTGTCAAAGTCTCCGTGATTTTTATCCTTAAGATTCTCTGCTCCGACTTGCGTTCGGTCGATTTCGCTCCCTCAAATGTCCCAACGATCGACCGTGGCAACTGTGCTTGTGCGAGGGAAGTCAACAAAAGGAGGAAAAGGACGAGATAACTTTTCATGGCATAGCGCGTGCTAGAGATGACTTGACCTATATGCATTTGAACGATAGAGGGAAGCTTCGGCTCAACGCTTGCTGCCTTTTCTTGCATATCTGCCCATCAGAGTCGCCTCGGCGATAATGTGACCCTTGATTGCGGAATCGACGGCTTTACGTTTCGACGTCGGCGGCAGGGCCAGCGTCGTGTCAAGCGCGTACAACTTAAAATAGTAGCGATGTATGCCCGGTGGCGGGCATGGGCCACTGTATTTGCTTTTTCCAAAATCGTTCACTCCCTGCACCGCGTGGACGGCGGCCTGTTCGCCACGATCTCGGTTAGATCGGGCACAACATTCCACATAAGCCAATGGGTGAAGTTACCTCCCGGCGCATCGGGATCGTCTACTATCAACACAAGACTCTTGGCCTCTTTAGTACTCCGTCGTATTTTCAATGTTGGAGTGATGTCCTTGCCGTCACAAGTGAAGCGTTCTGGGATGTTTCCGCCTTCGCTGAAATCAGGGCTGCTAAGTTTCATAGGTGCCTCCTGTGGAATTTTCGCTCTGGCTGCGCTGGTGATCAGACTCAGTGCAAGCATCAGGACCGGAAGAAGAGTTTTCATAAGGAGCCTCGTATCCTACAATCGCACGATTTTCGGACGCCATCTGACAAACATCAATCTTTCAAGCAATACGTAACTGAACGAAGTACAAC